>Ga0222712_10000443_pt1 | contig 55010 bp, 40 predicted proteins | sample C33_657DmetaG_FD_165043 | JGI IMG/M metagenome (GOLD analysis project Ga0222712, IMG submission 165043) | Estuarine water microbial communities from San Francisco Bay, California, United States - C33_657D | ecosystem: Environmental > Aquatic > Marine > Unclassified | place: USA: California... | reverse complement strand
CTTGGAATAATAGTTTGGGCATAGGTAATTCTAATTACTATAGGCCAAATGAAAATATGCAGTTGGTTGCTAATTTTTATGTAGGAAAAGATAATAAAATTGGAAACACTCGTTTTCATCACGACAACAGCATCTTATACAGATATAAACACACCAGCAAAGGTCTTATTAGTCAAGCGGCGGTGTGCTTAAATACGCACTATGGTTTCGAGGGTAATAATAATGTAATAGGCGCAGCACTAAGTCATCGTTTGTGGTTTAAAAACAATAAGCTAGCCTGGACCTTAAGAGTTGATGCTTTAAAAAACAAAGGTGCTTATCTTGCTATTGCACCCTGCACACAGGAAATAAATCCTTATAATATTACACTAAGCGCTATGAACACGCCCTCTTTGAACGTAGGCCAATTGACAAGCACCTTTGATATAATGCCTAATGATTTTTATACGTTACGCGTAGAATATGCTTATAGAAAAAGTAATGTGCCTTATTTTGCAGGAAGAGGCGGAACAACCTCTCCAGATGGATGGCAAAATACACCGGTGGTGGGTAATTGGATGCCTGATTTACAAAAAAATAATCACAGCATTCGTGTAGCCGTAAATTTTAGATTGTAATTATTAAAGCAGTTCTTTTCTTGCTTTCAATAAATAATAAATACCAGCAATACCGTTAAAAAAAATAAATCCAAAAGTCCAAAGTATTTTTTGTTGAAAATTTATTTTATTAGATTGATGTATTTCTAACAAAGCCAATACACTAAACACTGCACAAAATAACAAACCTATAAACATAATACCCGGTGCATTATTCCAATGTTGAATTTTTCCCAATGCTCCACATAGCACACATAAAGCACCCAATATATAAAGCGTGAATAATAAGCGTTCGTTAATTTTCATACGGCTAATTTTAAATACTACTTAAACGTTTAATATCTTTTACTTCTTTAGCGCCACTAGGTTCTTCTAGTATCGTAGCCTGAATCATAGCTAATGCTAAGGCTTCTAATGTTGAAAAATAGGCAGGGGCCAACGTATTAAATACCGGATACAACCAATCGATATACTTATAATAAGGTTGCGTAAAACGCATACCCGGTATAGGTTTTAAATAACTTGGTCTAAAATTATAAACCGCTTTAAATCCTATTTTCAATAGATCATTTTCTGTTTTACCTTTTACACGAGCCCACATTATTTTTCCCTTTTCGCTACTGTCTGTTCCCACACCAGAAATATAACTAAATGTACATTGAGGATTAACCGAAAATAATTGCTTTGCAAAACTAATCGTTACATCATAAGTTAGTGCTGTAAAAAGTGTTTCGTTTTTTCCAACAGAAGAAACGCCAGCACAAAACAAACACGCATCTATATCTTTTAATAAAGGTAAATGGGTGCTGATATCTGAAAAATCGCTTACTAATAATTCTTTTAACTTAGGATGTATATACTGACACGTTTTTCTTCCTATTACGATAACACTGCTCACGGCTTTATTATTTAAGGCAGTGTGTAACACACCTTCTCCTACCATACCGCTAGCACCTGTAATTAATAAATTCATGCTTGTTATTTTTTTTCAAAAATAACAAATGTAGTTTGTTAATTACTTGAATTAAGCATAATACTGCTGTAATTGTTTTTCTAAAACAGTTGCCGGCACTACGCCCATTTGTCGCCATACCACATTTCCATTTTTAAAAATTATGATCGTAGGTATCGATTGAATAGTAAACTGACTAGCAATAGCAGGATTTTTATCAACATCAATTTTTAGAATCGTAGCTTTATCACCTACTTTTTGTTTCAATTCTTCTAAAACCGGTTTCATGGTTTTACACGGACCGCACCACTCAGCAAAAAAATCTACTAAAGTGGGTGTGTCACTATTGATAAGTTCTTGTAGTTTACTCATAGTTTTTTGTTATTTATTAGTTGACCCATGATTGGTGTTACATTGACCACCAAAACAGGATCCAGATGCACAGCCAAAAGCAAATAAACCCATTGACATAAAATAAGCACCAAATAAAATGCCGGCTAGTTGATCAACTAAAATTGATTGGACTAATACGATTAAGCCCATTAATAAATAAATAGCCCTTATAAGCGTCCAATGGTGGGTGATTCTATATTTAAGTGCGTTAAACATATAGTGGATTTTCTAAAATTACTTTGGAGTTGATAGAATTAGATATTAGACATGCTGCTTCTGATTTTTGTAAAATACGAACAACTTTTTCTTTAAGTGTATCATCTTCTATACCAATACTTGGTTGTAAGATAATTTCGGTCATCTTTAATTTACCATTATCTGTAGCTAAGACACCTTTGGCATCGCAAGAAAAATGGGTAAAGGCTAGTTTTGAATTTTCTGCAATGGATAAAAAGGTGGTCATAAAACAACTTACAACAGCTGCTGTAAATAAATGCTCTGGCGACCAGACATCCGCTATACCTTGCGGAAATTGAGGCGGCGTAACAACTTCAATATTTTTTTCTGAAGGCAAATCAAAAGAGGATAATACACCTAATCTTCCAGCCTTCCATTCTACAGCTACTTTATAAGCATGCGCATCCATACTAGCTAAATTTTATTTTTTAAACTATACCAAGAACCAGCGTTATAAACCTGCTGATAGCCTGCTGATTTTAAATACGACTTAGCACTAGCGCTTCGCATACCACTAGCACAACAAGTAATAATAATTTGATTTTTATTTTTTAACTGCGTGCTGCTTTTTGCTAATTGATCTACAGGTATATTAATAGATCCTTTAACATGGCCAGCAGCAAATTCGCCAGCTGTACGCACGTCTACAATAGTTGCACCTTGTTGTATGAGCGTTTTATAATCTACTGCAGGTGCTATTCCTAAAAGTTTTTTCAGTTTAGATAACATCATTTTTTATTTTAAAGATTGAATATAGTTTACATCAAGCCACGAACCAGCATTATAACATTCTAATGATTGCTGAGCTAAAAATTGTTGTGCTTGTCCGCTTCTACCGCCAGAAGCACAACATAAAATATAAGGTGCTGGCATTTGTTTAATATCGGCTACACGTAGCGGCAATTCTTGCAATGGAATATTTATAGAATCAGCAGCATTGCCACCCATAAATTCTGCGGGAGTACGCACATCTATAATGGTTCCCTTTTTTTCTTTAATTAGTTGTTGTATCATTTTATTTGTTTTGTACAAAAGTACAGTTCCCATAAAATGATATTAGCAACTTTTGTTACACAAGCGTAATTTTATTTCTGCCCAACTGTATTATACCCTCTTCTTCTAACTGTTTTAGCAATCTAGAAACCACTACTCGAGCGGTTCCTAACTCATTTGCAATTTGTTCGTGTGTGATATGAATTTCTTTTGTATTGCCTAAGCTAGATTTATTTTTAATAAAATCTAATAGGCGTTGATCTAATTTTTTAAAAGCAACGGCATTGACAACCTCTAACAATTCTTCAAATCGTTTGTGATATAATTTAAAAATATAATCAAGCCATTCCGGAAATTCTTTAATCAACAAGCTTACTTTTTCTATGGGTACAAATAGTAATTCTGTGTCTTCTTCTGCGATAGCTTTAATTTTACTTGTATCTTGATGTAAACCGCTCAAGAAAGACATAATACAACTTTCTCCCGCCTTAATATAATACAATAGCAATTCTCTTCCTTCATCATCTACGCGCATTACGCGTATGCTTCCGCTCAATACAATTGGAATAGAATTGATATAGTTATGCTCTTGAATAATAACACTTCCTTCTGCATAGGATTTATTAATACCATATTTTTGTAATTGCTCTGTAACTTGAGGAGCCGATTTAAAAGGAGCAAGTTCTTTGAGTTCCATATTTTAGTAAGCTTATATTTTTATTAAAGATACAACACGCTTTATTTTTAAAAAAACCAAATAGTATTCTGGTATGCAATAAAAAACCCACCTAATCGGTGGGTTTTTTATTATGCTTCTGTTTTCATCATTTTAGAATATTTGCTTCGTTCGTTTTCATCTAATAAAATTTTACGTAAGCGAATATTTTGTGGTGTTACTTCAATACACTCATCTTGTTGAATATACTCCATACACTCTTCTAAAGTTAATTGAATTTTAGGCGCAATAGAAGTTGCCGCATCAGAACCAGAGGCACGATGGTTAGTTAATTTTTTTTCTTCAATTGCATTTACATTCAAATCTCCTGGTTTGATATGTTCTGCAACAATTTGTCCTGCATAAACATCTTCTCCTGGATCTACAAAGAATGAACCACGATCTTGTAATTTATCAATAGAATATGCTGTTGTATTACCTGTAAACTTACTAATCAATACACCATTGTTTCTACCAGGTATTACACCTTTCCATGGTTTATACTCTCTAAAGCGATGTGCCATTACAGCTTCACCTGTAGTAGCAGTAAGCATTTGAGAACGCAAACCAATTAAACCTCTACTTGGAATATCAAATTCTAAATGTTGCATTTCACCTTTGGTTTCCATGATCAACATTTCACCTTTGCGTTGTGTAACTAAGTCAATTACTTTACCACTAAACTCAGACGGTACATCTACCACTAAGGTTTCATAAGGCTCACATTTTTTACCATCGATTTCTTTAACGATAACTTGTGGTTGACCAACCGTTAACTCATAACCTTCACGACGCATCGTTTCAACTAATACACTCAAGTGAAGAATACCACGACCAAACACTAAAAATTTATCCGCATCATCGGTATCTTCTACGCGTAGCGCTAGATTTTTTTCTAATTCTTTATACAGACGATCTCTGATATTTCTACTTGTTACAAATTTTCCTTCTTTACCAAAAAACGGTGAGTTATTAATGCTAAACTGCATGTTCATCGTTGGCTCATCGATAGGAATAATTTTAAGTGCTTCTGGATTTTCAAAGTCAGCAATAGTTTCACCAATTTGGAAATCTTCAATACCCACTACTGCACAAATATCTCCAGCTTTTACTTCTGTTACTCTTTTCTTACCCATTCCTTCAAACACATACAATTCTTTTACTTTTCCTTTTGTAAATGAACCATCTAGTTTACACAATTGGATATTTTGATTTTCTTTTACCGTTCCGCGGGTAACTTTACCAATTGCAATACGGCCTAAGAAAGAAGAATAATCTAATGATGTAATTTGTAATTGAATAGTTCCTTCGCTTGCTGTTGGCGGTGGAACATGTTCTAATATACCATCTAATAAAGGAGCAATACCTTCAATTTGAGTTAATGAATTATTGAACCAACCATTTTTTCCTGAACCATAATAAGTAGGGAAATTCAATTGGTCTTCTGTAGCATCTAATTGGAAAAATAATTCAAATACAGCATCATGCACTTCGTCTGGTCTACAATTTGCTTTATCTACTTTATTAATAACTACGATTGGGCGTAAACCTAAGTTTAATGCTTTTTGTAATACAAAGCGAGTTTGTGGCATTGGGCCTTCAAAAGCATCGACTAATAATACTACACCATCTGCCATTTTCAATACGCGCTCTACCTCACCACCAAAATCGGCGTGACCAGGCGTATCGATTACATTAATTTTTACGTCTTTATAATTTACTGCGATATTTTTTGCAAGAATGGTAATACCTCTTTCGCGTTCCAAATCATTATTGTCCATGATAAGCTCACCCGTTTCTTGGTTGTCTCTGAACACTTTGGTAGCGTGAATAATTTTGTCGACAAGGGTAGTTTTACCATGGTCAACGTGTGCAATAATGGCAATGTTTCTTATTTGCATGAGATTGAATTGCAAAAAGCAAATTTTACTTTTTGACTATTTTGTTAATGAGGGCGCAAAGGTACGGAAATAAACCGAAATAGTGTTATTTCAGCTCATTTAAGTAAAGAGATAAGATAAATTTAATCTCTAATCGGGGGCGGAAATAGGCAATTAGTTTAAAACGGCTTGATGAAACAGTTCAAAATTAGGTATTTGAACTTTAAATTGGGTTTTGTCGAAGAGGTTTTCCATGGTATAATAACCTCTCATAGACCCCACTTCACTTTGTAGGTTACAAATGGAGGAATAGGTGTAGGAAGCACCTGGCTCAATAATCGGCTGTTCGCCCACAACTCCTTCACCCTCAACTATTTTATAGGTTCCTACGCTATCAAAAATGGTCCATTTTCTAAATAATAATTTAACAGGCACTTGCTTATTATTTACAATGCTAATTTTATAAGCATAAATATAAACCTGCTGTTGCACATCAGACATTTCTTCAAAAAATCTTGTTTGAACACTAACTGTAATACCGTCTGTTGATTTTTGTACCATTTTCATTATGTAAACTTGCTAAATTAAAGTTACATGATTTTTAAATAAACAACAATTGTTCTTTAATTAATTCTTGCTCATAGCCTTTTTGTAATAAATACTGTTGGATTTTGGCTTTTCTTTGCCAAGCAATGGTGGTGGCTTTATAATCTTTATTCTTTTTTTCAATTAGGCTTTTTAAGACCCTTTCGTAATCGAGATCACTTATTTCCTTCATAGATTTACTGATGCAAAAATCAGAAACCTTCAATTGCCTCAATGCATACTTAATTTTAATTTTACCCCATTTTTTATTTATAAAATGACCTCGGGTGTAAGCATTAGCAAAGCGCTGCTCATTTAAAATATCTTTTTCAATAAGGGTGGCTATCAAACATTCTACTTCTTCCGAGTTAGCACCCAAGGTGTATAATTTATCTCTAACTTGTTGATGACATCGCTCCTGATAATTACAATATTGCTCAATTGCTTGCTCTATAGTATTCATTCAACTAGTTGATTATTAATTGTTTATCTTATTTTTAAGGAGTTCAATAAAATCTTTTTGACGCTTTACTTGTGTACTTTCTTTTTTGGCACTGTTAAGCCATTGTATATATGCTTGTTTATGAGATGGACTGAGTTTTTCAAAATAAGCCCAAAGTTCAGGATGGGGTTGTAGTATTTTTTGAATATCCATTAGTGCATATTTATCTACCCATATATACCATTAATATCTGAACGTCGCTTGGGTTTACCCCACTTATCCTACTTGCCTGACCTAGGGTTCTAGGTTTAATTTTGATAAACTTTTGTTTTGCTTCGGCAGATAAGGCACTTAGTTTTTCGTAATTAAAACTATCTGGGATTATTAAATCTTCTAGCGCTGCCATTTTCAAGACCAATTCTTTTTCTTTTTCTATATAAACCTCATATTTGGTTTGAATCTCTACTTGTTCTAATACCAAATCATCGGTACAATTTACTTCTTTTGCTAAGTTGGGTATTTGATTAATCAACTCTTTTAATCCAATATTAGGACGCAGGAGCACTTTTTCGGCCCTGGTTTTTTCGTTAAGCGGACTAGATCCTTTTGCAATTAACAACTCATCTACCTCCTTAGGCTCTACCGGGAAAGATTTTAATACGGATTTGGTATGATTAATTTGGTTTATTTTCTCTTCCACCAAACGCATTCTATCTTCTTTAGCTAAGCCAATACGGTGTCCTAATTCCGTTAAACGCAAATCTGCGTTGTCTTGTCGGAGTATGGTACGGTACTCTGCACGACTTGTAAACATTCTATACGGCTCATCGGTTCCTTTATTAATCAAATCGTCAATTAATACACCAATATACGCATCGCTTCTTTTCAAGACTACGGGCTCTAACTCATGGGTTTTGCGATGGGCGTTGATTCCGGCCATCAAACCTTGACAAGCGGCTTCTTCATATCCCGTTGTACCATTAATTTGTCCAGCAAAATAAAGGTTCTCAATTAATTTAGTCTCTAAAGTGAATTTTAATTGTGTTGGTGGAAAATAATCGTATTCTATGGCATATCCTGGTCGGAAAAACTTACATTGCTCAAAACCCGGCACCCTTCTAAGTGCGTCAAACTGCACTTCTTCGGGTAAAGACGTACTAAATCCATTCACATAAATCTCGTGGGTATTCCACCCTTCGGGCTCTACAAACAATTGATGACGTTCGCGTTCTGCAAAGCGATTTATTTTATCTTCAATACTTGGACAATATCTTGGTCCGGTTCCTTGAATACGACCTTGATACATGGGCGACTTATCAAAACCTGTTTTTAAAATATCGTGTACTTCTTGACTAGTGTGGGTAATCCAGCAACAGCGTTGCTGTGCTGCCGTTATTTTTTGTATGGGTAGATAAGAAAAGCCAACTATTTCTTCGTCTCCCTCTTGAATTTCCATTTTAGAATAGTCTAGGCTTCGTCCGTCTACCCTTGGTGGTGTTCCTGTTTTTAATCGATCTGCTTCAAAACCTAGTTCCACCAACTGTTCAGTTATGCCCGTTGCTCCTTTCTCGCCCATTCTTCCGCCTCCAAATTGCTTTTCGCCAACATGGATAACACCATTTAAAAAAGTACCACTGGTTATAATTACTGATTTTGCTTGTATTTCCAGACCCATTCCGGTTACCACCCCACAAACTGTTCCACGTGAAACAATAAGATTATTTACAGAATCTTGCCAAAAATCTACATTAGGTGTGTTTTCTAATAATTCTCTCCAAGTTTGTGCAAATAAATGGCGATCGTTTTGAGTGCGAGGGCTCCACATACCTGGACCTTTAGATTTATTGAGCATTCTAAACTGAATCATGCTCTTATCGCTCACAATGCCTGAATAACCACCTAAAGCATCTATTTCTCTTACGATTTGCCCTTTGGCAATTCCACCCATAGCTGGATTACAACTCATCTGTGCAATGGTTTGCATATTCATGGTAACCAACAACACTTTTGAACCCATATTAGCAGCGGCTGCGGCTGCTTCACAACCAGCATGACCAGCACCAACAACTATTATATCGTATTTTGAAAACATAGGATGCAAAGTTACAAATCAATTGTTTATACTACACATACTGGACAAAATTAATTTTTGTTTCACGTGGAACATTGTATTTTTGCTCCATGAATCGAATACTTACCTTACTTCTTATACTTTTAGTACATTTTTGTAGTGCACAAAGGAAATTATGCTTAATTAAGGCTGATAAAATAATAAGCTGTGATAGTGGCAATTCAACGTATACCTGGGCTTTAATAAAAGATGGACGCATCAAGCGTTTGGGTAATGGGGAGTTTAAATCCAGTGAAAAAATTGAAACCATAACCTTTAATGGAGTTGTTTACCCTGGTTTTATTGATGCACATTGTCATTTTGCTGCATATGCACTAGATAAATACAAATGCAACCTATATAATACTAGTTCGTTCGAAGAAATCATTAAAAAACTAATCGTATATAATAAGACGAATCCATATGGTTGGATCTATGGCGTGGGTTGGAATGAATTTAATTGGATAAAAAAGGAAGTACCCTCAAAAGAGTTGTTGGATTCTTTATTTCCAAATAAAGCGGTAATATTGAAGCGAATTGATGGACATACAGTTTTATGTAACCAAAAAGCGCTGGATTTAGCACAAATTACACAAAAGGACAGTGTTATTTACAAAGGTTTGATGGGAATCAATAAAAGTGGCACCCTTACGGGTATACTAAAAGAAGCTTTAGTAGAAAAAATTGATGCTTCAGTAGGATTAATAGATAATAAAAACGCCGAAAAAGCTTTAAAAGAAATGGAGCAACACTTCTTTGAAAATGGATTATGTGGGTTAGTAGAATTTGGTATTGATTCCTTTACTCAAAATATAGAACAACGCTTATACAACAAAAAACGGCTTACTATTGGAAATTATTACTTTACTAAAAATGGTTTTTTTCCAAGTGAGCAGCAAAATAATCACAACAACTTTTTATTTAAAGGGATAAAAGTATATTTAGATGGAACTTTGGGCTCTAAAAGTGCTTGTTTATTAGATCATTACCTAAATACAAACCTAAAGGGAATATTATTGGTGGAGCCTGAAAAATTATTTAAGCTATGTACTTTAGCATTTAATAATAAATGGCAACTAGCCATCCATGCTATAGGAGATAGCGCTAATAGGGTGGCCTTAAAAACTATGGGGATATTTAGCGCTAATAAAGATCTTCGTTGGAGAATTGAACATGCTCAAGTAGTGGATAGCGCTGATTTTCAATTATTTGCTAAATATTCAATCATTCCCTCTGTGCAACCAAGCCACGCTATAAGCGATCATGCTTGGATTAATAATGTACTTAATAAATATACTATTCAAAATGCGTATCAGTACACTAAGTTATTAAAACAATTAGACTGGATGCCATTGGGTACTGATTTTCCTGTTGAAAAAATAAATCCAATTGCTACGTTTTATAATGCAGCTTTTGGATTAGATATAAACAAGAATAGTAATTTAGAGATTATTCAGCCAATTAACAGGGTTGCTGCATTAAAAGGAATTACTATTTGGGCTGCAAAAAGCGTATTTGAAGAAAAAAATATAGGGAGTATAGAAATAGGTAAAAAAGCAAACTTTACCGTTTTGTCTACTAATCTATTAGAAGATGAACCTGAAAAAATAAAAAATAGCACTGTTATAAGCACTATTGTAAATGGAAAAATTGTATATAAAAAAGGGAAGTAAGCTAACTTACTTCCCTTTTTTATAGAAATTAATTTTTTATTTATTTCATAATTACCACTGGGCGAACTGCAACACCAGTTCCATTATTTATAATTACGTAATAATTACCGCTCGGTAATTTCTCCGTATTAAATGTATAAGTTCCTGATTTAGTGTTAGTTAAAACATCTTTAATTACTGGTCTACCAAAACCATCCACTAATCGAACATTTACTTTTTCTGCAGATTCTAACAAATCAAAATCAACTTTAATAAAATTAGTAGCAGGATTAGGATAAGTGCTTAACTTAGAATAAATAGGTTTCAACGTTTCTGTACTTGTAGTAACTGGAATAGATTTAGAAATATGTAATGGAATAGCAGGAACTAAACCTTTCTTTTGTTGAGCAAAACGAGCAGAATCTACATCAATAGCATCAAAAGGATTCATTGAAATTACAACTGAAGGATCATTACCAAAGTTATTTTGGTTCATATTGGTAATAGGTGCAAAAAACTCATAAAAAGGAGTGTTAGGTGTAACTCTTGTTCTAGCATACTCTCTAACATAGTAGTTAGAAGAACCATCAACACCTAAATAAAAACCAGTAGGTAAGCTCACACATACCCAATACCATGAATTACTATCTAAACGAGCAAAAGGACGTGAAGAGCCATCAACATTAATGAAATTAGCAGAATAAATTTTAAAGTTAGAGTCTGCAGCAGTAAAGCTTCTAGTTGCAACACCAATCATGTTTAATTCACCTGTTTCAATAACTGAATCTTTAGGTTGTGAATTAGAACCATCAGTCCACTTCATTAAATAAATTTCGCAAGTTCCTAATGCATCTAAAGTTGGTGATGTAGAGCCCGCAGAAACAGTAAATTGAACTCTTCTAGCAGCATAACCACCATTTGCTATATAATATAATGGTCCCCAAGACATATCTGAAGCTGAACCAAATGCATATCCACTACCAACTATAGGCTCTCCCTTTACTAAATCATATTTTCCTTTAGAGAAAATAGAATCTGTAACAGTAAGAGTAGTGCTTCCACTGTTATTGTTTATTAAATTATCTGTTTCGTTTTGTTTTACTGTAAAATCTACTTGATAAACGCCAGTAGAGGCTGTATTAGGTAAATTAAATTCGCCTACTAAAGGACAAATTATAGAATCTAATGTAGGGAAATTAGCTAATACTACACTAGAATCTTTTCTAATTAAATTAGATTGACCATTAGTAGGTGTAAATGATAATGTGCTTACTAATTTAACGCCTGTTTGTGTATTGTTACCAAAATTTGCAACATAAGCAGCTGGGATATAATTATAAGCTGGAGCGCTTGTATTTCTTGTTAATTGATTTTGTGGAATCATTGTCGCATGAAATAAACTTAAGCCATTATTAACTAAGGCTAAATCATTATTAACATTTGTTTTCCATAATGAAATATTCATAGTAACTGTTTGACCAGCAGATAATTGTGCATTAATAGCATTTCCATCTGCTTGAGAAATCATAATAACAGGTATACTTGGATTAGGTGTTCCTGTACTAGACATACCAATTGGTCCGCCAGGAATATTATTAACTATAACACACGCAACAGCACCAGCTTGTTGAGCATATAAAGCTTTTTGATGGAAGGTAATACCACCACCTCTAAACACTAAAGCAATTTTACCATTTAAAGCACTAGCATTCGTGTAAGGATTATTACCTAAAGTATCAATTGCTTTAACCACACTGATACCATACCAACTTGAATCTATAGCACGACCCCAATCACCACTACCATCTCCATTATTTCCTATCGTGTATTCTTTGATTCCCGCTATAGAAGCAGGAGCTGTAATAGCTACATTCTTACCAGCTTGTGATACAAACCAATTTGTCTCTGCAGCACTACCAAAGAAAGCAGGAACTTTCTGTGCAAATAAATTTACTGAATTAACTAATAAAGTAAATACGATTAATGATCTAAATATTCTTTTCATAAAATTTACAGATTATAAGATTAAAGGTAGGAATTAAAAAATAATAAAAAAATAATTTTTGAGAAATTAATCAACGAATACAACTTATAGAATTAATAATTTGATTTAAATTTTTAAAAGAATCTATTATTATTAGGTATGTTAATTTGGGGATAATAATCGATTTAAATTACTTTTCTTTATTTACTAACATATAATACACAGGTTATTCTATTACTCAAATATTTAAACAAGTATAAATCCACAATATTTATTGGAATGTGAGTTTTTAATTTGTTTATAAAAATTAAACTTTTATGTGTTAATAGTATAGCTTAAAAAAACAAATTTTAGGGGTAAAACTTGCTGATAGATTAATAAATTTGTAATAAGAAAAAGTTATAAAGAATATATTCACAACTTATTAAGGGATAATTAAGATTAAAAAGATAAATACTAATGTATATTTATTACCAATAAACTTATAAATAGTATAAAAATTACCATTTTTTCAGTTAAATTTGCCTTCCTTTATAATAAATAATACAAAAACACCCACTATGGCTGTAATTCAAACAATTAGAAATAGATTCGCAAAATTAGCAGGTTTTACTATTGCAATTGCATTAATTGGTTTTATACTAATGGATGCTGCAAGTGGAAGATTTGGTGATATGTTAGGTAAAAATACTAGTGCTGCAAAAGTTAATGGCACCTCTATAGATGCAAAAGATTTTGCTTTAAGAGCTCAACAATATGAAAATTTATACGAAGTTTTCAGTAAAGGAAAACCAGTAGACGATGCTATGCGTGTTCAATTGCACGAACAAGCTTTAAAAGAACTCATTTTTGAAGCTATTTCAGAAAAAGAAGCAGATGAATTAGGTATAACTGTTACAAAAGAAGAGGAAAAAGAAGCAATTCGTGGAGCAAATGCTGATCCTATGATTCGTCAATACCCAGCATTTACTAATCCGGAAACAGGTATGTTTGATCCGGCTCGTATTGCTCAATATGAAAAACAATTACCTCAATACGATAAAACAGGAAAAGAAACAGAAACTTGGGAAGCTGTTAAAGCTTATGTGGTGCGCTCAAGAAAAATCCAAAAAATAAACAGCCTTATTATTGGATCTGTTTATACCCCAAAATTTATGATGGAGCAATCTATCGCTGACCAAAATAAATTAGCTAATTTAAAATTTGTAAAAATACCATATAGCTCAATTAATGATGATCAGGTTAAAATTTCAGAAAGTGATTTAAATGATTATGTACAAAAACATGCCAATCAATTTAAATCTAAAGAAGAAGCTCGCTCAGTTGAATATGTAAGTTTTGATGTAAATCCATCTTCTGAAGATACACAGAAAGTGGTGAGCACCATCAATGATTTAAAAACTAAATTAATTGCTAGTACAGATGTAGAAAGTTTTATTAATAGAAATTCTGATTTCCAATATAATGACCGTTTTTTATCTAAAAAAACATTTACATCAAAATATGCGGATACCATTTTAGCTTTAGCTAGTGGAACGGTATATGGTCCATACATGGAGGGTAACTCTTATTTTGTCGTAAAAGTAATGGACAAAAAATCTTTACCTGATTCTGTGAGTGCAAAACACATTTTAATTCAACCTAATCAAACAAGAGATGATAGCGCATCTAAAAAGATGGCAGACAGTATAAAATTAGCTATTGCATCTGGTGCTAATTTTGATTCAATGGCGATTAAATTCTCTGATGACCAAGGCAGTAAAGTGAAAGGTGGTGATTTAGGTTATTTCACTAACGGTATGATGGTAAAAGAATTTAATGATGCAGCTTTTAATGGCAAGGTTGGTGATTTAGAAGTGGTGAAAACACAATTTGGTTATCATGTTATAAAAATTACTGACCAAAAAGCTTATGCAAATAATGTTAAGATAGCTGTTTTAGCTAAGGCATTAGAAGCGAGTACACAAACAGATCAATTATTATACGCTAAAGCAAATGAGTTTGCTGGAAAATATACCACAGATAAAGGATTTGACGAAGGTGTAAAAGCTATGCAATTAAACAAGCGCTCTATTCCGTCTTTAAAATCAAGTGCATTCCAAGTTGAAGGTATTAACAATGCAAGAGAATTAATGCGTTGGGTTTTTGAAGCAAAAAAAGGAGATGTATCTACTGTGTTTTCATTAGACAATAGATATGTAATTGCTAAATTAGTAAGTATTCAAGAAGCTGGAGTTACTAATCCAACAGGTGAAGTAAAAGCAAGCGTTGAAACTATTATTCGTAACGAAAAGAAAGCGGCATTACTTTTAGAAAAATATAAAAATGCAAGCTCTTTAGAAGCGGTTGCTAACGCAAGTAAACAAGCAGTATTAAATGCTGATTCTGTGAATTTTGCTAATCCATTTTCTGCAAACTTAGGATTCGAACCAAAGGTAATAGGATATGCATTTAGCGACCAATTAAAGTTAAACACGGTATCAAAACCAATTAAAGGCGCTGATGGATTAGTGTATATGATGGTTACGAATAGATTGAGTGCAAATAAAGTACCTAACCCAATTGAAATTATGCAACAACGCGTGACTACCGATATGCAAACAAAAAATTATATCTCTGGAAAACTTGAAGATATATTCTTGCAAGGGGGTACTATTAAATACAATGTTAATGTTCTTTATTAATATAAAATAGCGACCCGTGGGTCGCTATTTTTTTCTTAACCATTGTACCTTTACATTAAAAAATAACATGGAACCCATTGTAAATAAAGTTGCAGAAAGTGGATTAATCACCTTAGATCCTGTAAGGTTTTTACCAAGTAGCGAAAGCTTACAATCTTTCGATTTAAAAAGTTATTTATTTAAAGAACTTATTTTAAAAGAAAAAGAATTTAGAGCTGCTTTAAAAGAAGTAGATTGGAGTGTTTATGACCAAAAAAAGGTTGCCGTTTTTTGTAGTGTAGATGCCATTATTCCTGCTTGGGCCTATATGTTGGTAGCGAGCTACCTACATGCAGCAGCGGCTGTTTTTTTTGGAACAGTAGAACATTTAACTGATGCAATTATTGCAGAAAATATTAAAGACTTTGATATTGTTTCATACAAAGACCAACGCATTGTAATAAAAGGATGTGGCGATGTTTTTGTTCCCCACGCTGCTTATATGTATCTCACACAAAAATTGCAGCCGATTGTAAAATCTATCATGTATGGCGAACCTTGCTCTACGGTGCCTATTTTAAAAAATAAATAATGCCCACTATAAAATATTTATATATTGCCCTTCTGCTATTTTGCAAATTTGCAAACGCACAAACAAACATAAAAACATATATAGATAAAAACGGAAACGAAGTAACAGAAAAACAACTTTTAGTAAACAATAAATTAGTTTACGAAACACATGTTATACCTAAGTTCATTCACAAACCCATTAATCCAGACACTTTAATTAAAGATTCTATTTGGATTGTTGTAGATAAATCGGATTATAAACTACAAGTTTTTTATAAAAAGAAATTAATAAGAAAATACCTAGCTGTTTTTGGTCCCGATAGAATGCAAGACAAATGTAAGCGTGGCGATCGTTGTACGCCAGAAGGTTGGTTTACAGTTGTAGAAAAACATGAAAGTCATTTATATAATAAGTTTATAGGCATAGATTATCCCAATGATTCTACCTATCTAAAGAGACTTGAATTATTAAAGAAAGGAAAGATTAAAGAAACCGATCAACCAGGCGATCATGTTGGTATTCATGGAATATGGAAAAAGGGAAATAATTTAATTGAAAAAAAAGTGGGCTGGACCGATGGTTGTATCGCTTTGCGCAATGAAGATATTGATGAGCTTTATCTATTTATTAACAAAGGAGCAAAAATTTATATTAGAAAGTAGGATATTGTTTTACTAAAAAAGATTCGTAAGCTTTTTGCCAACCTTCCCATTCTTGATCATTACCTAAGGCATAATTATGCATGACCAACATTAATTTACTATTTGTTTTTTTAAGAATGTTGTTCATTGTTTCTAACTCAGTGAATGCTTGCTCTGCAGTTAAATTTTTATAATAATGTGCCGTTGCATCCATAAAGCAAAAAGGATGCACGCGTAATTCAGAACACAGTTCTTTTTCCAAATCATACCATAAAAACGAACGACCAGTGCCCGCCCTAAAGCCTAGTTCAGAAGCATAGCCCATACTAAAGTCATCGGTTATAGCAAGGGATTCTAAAATGCGATAGGTTTGGGGTAAACGCAGCCTGATAAAGTGTTGTCTGGAAAGGGGTATTTCTTTTTCCAAAACATTTTCCAAAGCGTCTTTTTCATTACTTAATAGCACTTTATTATTGTAGCTGAAATAAGAAGGGTGTAATCCTACATTACCTATTTCTAATAAAATGCTCATTAATTTTTTCATCCATTTTTTATGAGGATGAACGTTTCTATCATAAGCCGTTTTTTCTAGAGCACACAATAAAAAGTATAAAGGCTTTAATTGAATTTTCTGGTGTGTTTTTTTTATAAATGAAAAAGAGTCGTAGGGGTCTGTTTCAATAAATAATAAAAAACGGATCAATTGTTTACTTTCTTTAAAATTAGCTTTATACAACGACTGTATTAATTTCACAATTAATACAAAAACAGTTTTGCGTTTATATTTATATACTAAATCAATATCGTAGCTCGGCAAACAACTGTAGGGTTTGGTCTGGATGCTGCAAGAAAAATTCTTTTCAAGGTATTTATTAAAAGCCCATAACCATTCATCTACTAAAGGCCTTTGCAAACAGTTCATCTTAAAAAGTATGCTCTCGCTCGGCAAATACCTTTCGTGTGCATCTTGTTCTTTAGAATAATATTCTTCGTAGCGGGTAATTAAAAAAAACACTGCGCTAAAAAGATCAAAGGGGATATCACCTTCGGCGGCATATAAAATGGGTACATTTTCCCAAATACCTTCTTGAAGAGCGTGTTGATAAATGCCAGTACTTTGCAATAAACCTACAGAAGGAATAAACAGGGTGTTTTCAACAGGGTTACCATAACTAATTACTATGTCAAACCCGGTTCTAGCATCATTGGGATGAAGGAGCTCATAACTAGATTGCAAACGCTCTTTAAAAATCCAATCTAATACATAAGTAATACGCGGACCAGCTGGAGCAATAATGGCAAAATGAGGCATTGGTTAAGCTTCGTTTTTGTATGCTTTCCAAAGTTGAGAAAAATTTTCTTTAGCAAATACTATTTCAGCCCTTCGTTTGCTCCAAGATTTTGAAAATACCTTAGAGAATACAACATTTTTAATACTCGGTGGCGCTAAATTGATAAGGGCTCTATTTTTCATACCATTCATCCACAACTTCCAAGCCATATTTTCACCAAAACCATTCATACCTTCTTTAGCAGAAAAGTGTCTGTTTTCTAAAAGCATTTCGTGGATATTAATTTTAACCGGACAAGCTTGGGTGCAGGCACCACACAAGCTAGACGCATAACTCATGTGTTTATAGTCGTTAAACGAATCTTTCATGTTAGGTGTAATCACCGAACCAATAGGTCCGCTGTAGGTAGCACCATAAGCATGACCACCAATATTTTTATAAACAGGACAAGCGTTTAGGCAAGATCCACAACGAATACAATACATGCCTTCGCGCACTTCTTTTCGCTGTAGCATATTGGTTCTTCCATTGTCTAGAAGAATTACATACATCTCTTCTGGCCCATCGGTTTCCCCTTTCTTTTTTGGACCTGTGAATATTGAATTGTAAACCGTTACTTTTTGACCAGTGCCATAGGTAGCTAAAAGGGGCCAAAATAAAGACAGGTCATTAATGCTTGGCAACATTTTTTCGATACCCACAATGGCGATGTGTATTTTGGGTAAGGCGGTGGTAAGTCGGGCATTACCTTCGTTTTCGGTAACACATACCCCACCAATATCGGCAAGTAAAAAATTACCCCCCGTTATGCCAATTGGGGACGTAATATATTTTTCTCGTAAATTTTGACGGGCAATTTGTGTGATTTCAGCAGGGCTTAAATTAGGTTCGGTGCCCAATTTTTCATGAAACACCCGAGCTACATCTTCTTTGCTTTTGTGCATAGCTGGCGTAACAATGTGATAAGGTGCTTCTCCATCTAACTGTTGAATATATTCTCCTAAATCTGTTTCTACACTCTCAATACCATGTTGTGCTAAAAAGTCATTTAGGTGTAATTCTTCCGTAACCATTGATTTCGATTTCACAACCTGTTGGCTATTGGTATCCTTACATATTTTAAGCACCGCATCTAAAGCATCTTGAGCGGTTTCGGCCCAGATAACCTTACCGCCATTTTTCAAAAAATTCTTTTCAAAGTTTTCTAAATGCTGATCTAGGTTTTCTATGGCACGCCATTTGGTATTTTTTGCTTTTTCTCTAACCACATCAAGGTGGGTAAATTGTTGCTTACCCTTAACTACGGTTTCAGCATATTTATCAATATTAAAAGCCAATTTGCGCTTGTGTTCCAAGTCTTGTGCTTTTATATCACTTTTCGATAAAAAGGTAGCTTTAAAAGTGCTCATCGGTGTAAAAGTACTAAGAATTGATAAATTATTTCCAAATCAATGAAGGATAATTATTTTGTGGTTTTGTTTTAAAATAAAGACCAATTGTTATAAAAAGTTTAAAAAATTGCTGGGTATTTAAAAAAAATTATATAATTTCGTACTCGACCAATAAAAAAAACCGCATGAAAGCTACCTTAAAAAGTATTCTTATTCTTACTTGTGTACTGTTAAGTATTAACAATTTAAAAGCAGCAACGTTATTTTTTAATAATATTTACCAGGCAACAGGTACTTACACCGTAAGCACCACCAATTATACGACCATAAGTTTAATTTCTGGTACTAATTTTGCCTTTCAGTCTGCAAACCCATCTGATATTACATTCTCTGGAAATGATGTACCTGGCATACTTTCTTACAACAATGCATCCGGTACTTTAGTGCAGTTGTATGGTAGAGTTTCAAGAAATGCAAAAAGCGGCTCTACAATCCAAGCAGTAAACTTTTTAACAACTGACATTACCTACACTACATACAGTGGAGTGGGTTATTTATTAGTTGCTCAAGGTGAAGAGTCTGCATTTACTTCAGGAAGTTCTTATAACACGAATTCAAGTCCGATTTCGGCTGATCTCAACACCTTGTTGTCCTCTCAAAACACCCCCCCTACAATCACCAATATCAGTTCAATTGGTCTGTGTCAAAATACAACCTCTTCTGCAATTGCATTTACAATTGGTGATCAAGTTACCCCGGCTTCTAACTTGATAGTTACTTCTGCTTCATCTAATACAACTTTACTTCCTGGTTCAGGAATGGTATTGGGTGGATCTGGAGCTAATAGAACCATTACCTTAACACCAGCAACCGGACAAACTGGAACTGCAATAGTGACCATATCTGTATCAGATGCATCAAATTCCACAACTACCACAAGCTTCACGTTAACGGTTTCTTTACCAAAATTTAATGGATCATCAGGAACAGTAAATGCCGCAAATACAGGTACACCTGTTTTTGTAGACAATGCAATTGTTGTAAATGAAACCAACACTATAAATGGTGCAAAAGTTACCATAATTTCTAATTTTAATACCAATGACGTTTTATCTGTATCTACTACTTTACCTACTGGAGTAACTACTTCATATAATGCATCTAGTGGCGTTTTAACTATTAATGGTTCTATCTCTCCTACGGATTTACAAACTCTATTAAGAGGCGTTCGTTTTAGTAGTACAAGCTCTGTTTCTGGAATAAGAACAGTTGTTTTCTCCTTGGGAACAGCTATACCATACACGAACAACCACTACTATGAGTATGTTAGTGTTCCAGCTCAAATAAATTGGACTAATGCAAAATCAGCAGCAGCGGCTAGGTCCTATTATGGTTTACAAGGTTATTTAATAACTGTTAGTGATGTTAATGAAAATACATTTATTTTTTCCAAAATAACAGACGATGCTTGGATAGGAGCTTCAGATGATTATTTACAAATTAATTCATCAACTGGAACTACTACTTATGCTAATCAAGTAGCAGCTGAAGGGCAATGGTATTGGGTGACTGGACCAGAAGCAGGACAAAGATTTAGCTCTGGTAATAATTCACCGCTTACGCAAAGTGGTATGTATGCCAATTGGGCTACATCTGAACCAAACAATCATGGATCAACCGAACATTATGGTCTTTGTTTATATTCATCAAACTTAGGTAAATGGGGTGACCTAACTAATAGTTTATTGCCTGGATATATTGTAGAATATGGTGGTATGCCAAACGATGGTTGTACAAATCTCTCGAGCACCCGATTAGTTTCCGTTGCAACCAACCAACCACCTACTATTTCCGCAGTTTCAAATGTTACTCAATGTTCTGGAGTATTTAATTCAGTAAGCACAACACTTACAGATGATATTACCCCGGCAGGAAGTCTAGTTTTGGCAGCTTCTTCAAGCAATACTACTTTAATACCTAACTCAGCTATTTCTATTTCTGGATCGGGAACAGGAACAAGAACTATTTCATTTACTCCAGTTCTAGCTCAATCAGGAACAGCTACTATTACATTAACTTGTACTGATGGTAATTCAGCTTCTACCACAACAACCTTTACGGTAACAGTAAACCAAACGCCAAGTTTATCAAGTGCATTAACGCCATCTTCTGTTTGTAATAATGGTACTTTTGCATATACTCCAACTTCTTCTTTAAGTGGTACAAGTTTTTCTTGGATAAGACCAACTATTAGCGGAATTACACAAACTTCAACTTCTGGTACTTCTGCAATAAGCGAGACTTTAACTAATACTTCTACTTTAGCATTATCTGTTCCCTACACTATTAATCTAAGTAATACTAACGGTTGTCTTAATACTCAAATTGTAACAACAACAGTTAATCCAACTCCAGTATTATCAAGTAGTTTAAATCCTAGTGCAGTGGCGAGTGGAGCTACTTTCAATTATACTGTAACAGGTTCTGTAGGGGCTACATTTTCTTGGACGCGCGCGAGTGTTGTTGGTATCAGCAATGCATCGGGTAGCGGTACGGGTAATATCAGCGAATCTTTAATAAATACAACAACTGCGCCAATAACGGTTAGTTATGTTTATACAATATCAATAGGATCTTGTACAAATACGCAAACAATAAATGTGGTGGTTAATCCAACGCCATTATTTACAAGCTCTTTAACGCCACCAGCAATATGTAGTGGTACAAATTTTGTATATGCTCCAAGTAGTGCAACCACAGGTACTACCTATTCTTGGTCGAGAGCTGCAGTTGCAGGCATCAGCAATATAGCTGCAATGGGTATTGGAACGGCAAATGAAAATTTAGTCAATACAACAGTTAATCCTATCAACGTAACTTATGTATATACACTTACGGCAAATGGGGTAAGCAATACTCAAAGCGTTGTAGTAACCGTAAATCCTACACCATCTTTAAACAGCACGCTTACACCGGCATCAATTTGTAATAATGGTACTTTTGCTTATACTCCATCAAGCGCTACAACGGGTGCAAGTTTTTCTTGGTCTCGTGCTGCAGTGTCGGGTATCAGCAATACAGCGGGTACAGGCACTGGTGCTATCAGTGAGAGTTTAACGAATACAACGGCGAATACATTGAACGTAATTTATGCAGTAACAGCTTCTGCAAATGGATGTAATGGTTCGGCACAAAATGTGACAGTTCCTGTTCAGCCAACTCCAACCTTATCTACATCCTTAACTGCAACGGCAGGATCTGGCAACCCATTCAATTATATTCCAAATTCAGCTACTACAAATATTACTGCAGCAGGATGGTCACGTGCGGTAGTTGCGGGCATTAGTAATGCAGCAGCGAGCAGTGCATCGGGTATTATTAATGAGACGTTGATAAACACAACGGTTGATCCAGTTGTAGTAAGTTATGTATATACATTAGCAATAGGTTCATGTATCAATACGCAAACAGTAAATGTAACGGTAAATCCTAGACCAACATTAACGAGTGGTTTAACTGCAACAGCTGTTAATAATACACCATTTACGTATACTCCAACCAGTGCGACTACGGGTACTACCTATTCTTGGTCACGTGCGGTAGTTGCGGGTATTAGTAATGCAGCGGCAACAGGTACTGGATCAATTAATGAAACTTTAATTAACACGACGGCTAATCCGATTAACGCAACCTATGTTATTACGTTGACAGCAAATGGTGTAACGAATATTCAAAATGTAGTGGTTACGGTTTACCCAACACCTACCTTGAGTTCAAGTTTAACACCATCAGCGGTATGTAGTGGTGCAACGTTTAACTATACGCCAACGAGCGCAACAACGGGTACTACCTATTCTTGGTCTCGTGCAGCTGTAGCTGGTATCAGTAATACCGCAGCAACAGGCATTGGAAATATCACAGAGTCTTTAATGAATACAACCCTAACACCAATAACGGTTAACTACGATATTACCTTAACCGCTAATGGTGTAAATAATACACAATCCATTGCTGTAGTAATTAATCCTATGCCAACCTTAACTTCTGGTTTAACAGTGAATGCATTATGTAATGTATCTCCTTTGTTCTATATTGCTTCTAGCGGTACTCCTGGAACCACCTTTGCTTGGTCTCGTGCAAGCATTTCTGGAATTGCAAATGCGGCAGCAACAGGTGCTGGAAATATTATTGAAACACTTAACAATACTTCTGCAGATCCAATTACTGTAAATTATGTGTATACTTCAACAGCTAATGGCTGTTCAAATCCACAAACTGTTTCTGTAGTTATAAAACCAACACCAACTTTATCTTCAACACAAACAGCCGCTCCGGTATGTAACAATACCTTATTTAACTACACAGCAACTAGCGCAACAGCAGGCACTACATTTACCTGGTCACGCGCAGCCGTTACGGGTATTAGCAATGCCGCTACAACGGGAACAGGGGCTAGTATTTCTGAAACTTTAGTTAATACATCTTCTAGTCCAAGAACAGTTACTTATGTTTATACGTTAACTGCAAATAATTGTACCAACACACAAAATGTAACGGTGGTGGTTAATCCTACCGCATTGATATCTAGCAGTTTAACACCATCAAGTATCTGTACAAATACCAACTTTGCTTATACACCAACAAGCGCTACAGTAGGTACAACATTTGATTGGAGTAGAGCGGCAATTGCCGGTATCAGCAATTCAGCAGCTACTGGTTCAGGAGCTATTAGTGAAACGTTAATTAATACAACTGCAAATCCAATTACAGTAAACTACGTATTTACATTAACTTCAAACGCTTGCACAAATACTTCTTCACAGACGGTAGCGGTGATTGTTAAACCAACACCAGTATTATCAAGTACTTTAACTCCAGCGGCTCAATGCAATGGGCAGTCGTTTAATTATACGGCTACAAGTGCAACGCTGGGTACCACTTATACGTGGTCTCGTGCAGCAGTAGCCGGTATTACACCAGCAACTGGTTCTGGTAATTCTAGTTTTATTTTAGAAAATCTAGTCAATAATACTGCAAATCCATTGACGGTTAACTATGTAGTTAATTTAAATGCAAATGGATGTACTAATACTCAGAACTTCTCCTTAACAATTAATAGTACACCTGTTTTGAGCTCTACGCTTAACGCTGCGCCTATTTGTAATGCTACTACATTTGCATATACGCCTTCATCTAATACAACGGGCACTACTTATACGTGGTCTCGTGCAGCAGTAGCAGGTATTAGTAATGCAGCAACAACAGGAATAGGAGACATTAATGAAACATTAAATAATACTACGCAAACGCCACTTATTGTATCTTATGTTTATACATTAACGGCTAATGGTTGTACTAACACCCAAATAGTAAAAGTGACGGTGACCCCTACGCCTGTATTAACGTCTTCATTAACAAGATCTACATGCGATAATACCGTATTTAATTATACGCCTACTAGTGCAACAGCGGGTACTACCTATACTTGGTCTCGTGCAGCGGTTGCGGGCATAAGCAATGCTTCAGCTTCAGGTACTGGTGTTATTAGTGAAACATTATTAAATACTACGAATACGGCTGTAACTACAACCTATATTTTAACACTTACAGCAAATGGATGTTCTAACACTCAATCTGTAGATGTTACCGTAAACCCAACTCCACAGATAAGTAGTTCATTGATTACTACACCTATTTGTAGTAATACTAACTTTACTTATACACCTAGTAGTACTGTAGCCGGAACATCTTATGCGTGGACAAGAGCAACGGTAGTTGGAATAAGTAATGCAGCAGGAACTGGCTTTGGCTCTATCAATGAAGCATTAATAAATACAACTCCAAATCCTGTAACGGTAAATTATGTATATGTTCTTTCAGCAAATAATTGTTCTAATATTCAAAACTTTAATGTAACGGTTAACCCATCACCAGTATTAACGAGCACTTTGACACCAACAGGTGTTTGTAGCAATACCCCTTTTGCTTATACCCCTACAAGTGCAACTGCTGGAACTACCTATTCTTGGTCTCGCGCTGCAGTAGCTGGTATTAGCAACGCGTCGGCAAATGGAACCGGTACAATTAATGAAACCTTAGTAAATACTACTAGTGCTATTGCTGCACCTAAGTATTTAATAACCCTAACTGCCAATGGATGTAGTAATTCACAATTTGTACAAGCAGCTATTTTCCCTACACCAACATTAGGTTCGGGCTTAACAATAGCTCCTGTGTGTTCTGGCGTTGAAACAAACTATATTCCTGCAAGTGCAACTTCTGGAACTACTTATTCATGGTCTCGTGCAGCGGTTGCAGGCATTAGTAATGCAGCAGCAACTGGTACGGGCAATATCAAAGAAACCTTAACAAATACGAGTGCTAGTCCGGTGAATGTAAATTATGTTTACACACTTACGGCAAATACGTGTACGAATACACAAACAGTAGCTACGACTATTAATCCTAAACCAGCTACACCAGTGATAACAGCTTTAGGTCCAACTACGTTCTGCGTAGAAGAAAGCGTAGATCTACAAGTAGCAGCAGTTAGTGGCGGTAATTATAATTGGTATTATAATGGTACTAATTTAGGGGTGAATGCAAACACTGCAACGGTAAACTTAGAAGGTGATTATACGGCAACCGTAACCAACACCTATGGTTGTACTTCAGCTACTTCTGCAGCGGTGTCTATTACTACTCCATGTAGTGCAGGTTTTGCTGGTATGCCAACGGTGTTTACACCAAATGGCGATGGTGAGAATGATATGGTGTATGCGGTGATACCGGGTATTAAAGAGTTGAAAAACTTCAGCATCTATAACAGATGGGGTAATAAAGTATTTGATACGCAAGTATTGGGTACCGGATGGGATGGTAAGTTTAAAGACTTAGAACAGCCTGCCGATGTTTACTTCTGGTATGTAGAGGGTGTAGATAGTAAAGGTAATACATTGAAAAAACAAGGAAAAATTACTTTAGCTCGATAATTAATAATTAATAACGTAAAAATTAAAGATAAATGAAACACAACATGAAAAAAATATCGTTTATAATAGCTGCGTTAGTAATGACTTTCGGGTTTTCCAACGCACAAGATCTAAACTTCTCTAGAGTAGAAGATGCGTCTACTTTTTACAACCCAGGTTTACAAATTAAATCAAAAAGTACGTTAAATGCCTTGCATAGAAACGTGTCTTTTGACAATAGTATTGCTATACAAACTACAGCAGCTTGGGCAAATTTAGTAGCAACTAGTAAGAGTAATAGAGATGTAATAGAAGATAAAGGCTACTTTAATTTTACAGTAGGTGCAAGTACTGATAATGCAGGTGGTGTATTAAAGACATCGAATGCGGTATTGGGTATTGCGTATAGTTTACCTATTAGTAAAAACGGCTTACGTTTAGCGTTAGGTTTTCAGTCGCAAGTATATAGTGCAAATTTAGATTTTGCAGGACAAATTTTTCCAAAGCAATTTGATCAGTTTGGCTTTTTGCCAAATGTAGCACCGGGTGATCGTATTTACAATGTAGGTAGCAATCAATGGGTATCTGCTAATGCGGGTTTATCTTTGTCAAAAACTTCTGAAAAGAATGCTTGGTATATTGGTGCTAGCATGCGTCACTTAAACAAGCCTACTGTGAACTGGCAATCGTTATCAACCTTTGCTATGCCATCAAGCTTGGGTATTCAAGCGGGTTATACGCACATGGGTGTAACTACACAAACAAGTGGCTATTTATTTATAACGCAGAAAGCGAATGCTACAGAATATATTGTTGGTGCAAGAGTACAACAAAAAATAGGTACTGGTGCACGTGATATTAAAGTAGGCGCAGGCGTAGGTTACAGAATGGGTGATGCTATGATTACAAGTATCGACTTTATGTGGAGCAAAACTACTTTTGGGGTAAGTTACGACTTTAGTCAAGGAGATATAAAAACCTTAGGCATCGCTAAAAACGCGGTGGAAGTAGGCTTGAAATATACACTTAAAAAATAAGTAAGAAAAAAATTTAATATTGAGATTTGGTAAAATATTTTTAAACTCAATGTTTTAAAAAAAAACATAGTATTCATTAGTCCAATCAAGCATGATCCAATTATTTAAATTAAAACACATATTTAGCCTTTTTTCTTTTTTCTTTTTTTTTGTTTCAACTGTTAGGTGTCAAACAATGTATGGACACATTAATAACGCATCCGCTGCTGCATTTGTTAATGGACTACCATTTAATGCACAATGGGATTATAATTATTCACAGCAAATATATCTTAGCACTGATATTTCTGGCGCTGGTGTATCACCTGGTGCAATAACTCAAATAAAGTTTTATTGGAATTTTGGTAGCTCTAGCACCACATGGAATGATTTGGACATATATTTAGGAAATACTACTCAATCTTCTTACAATTCAACAAATGATTGGATTCCTATCAGCGCAATGACCCTAGTGCACTCAGGTGCACTTTCTTCGTTACCATCGTCCGCCCCGGGATTTTTAACAATATCATTGCTAACTCCATTTGTTTATACAGGACAAAATCTTGTGATTGCAATAAATGAAAAAAAACCAGGAAGTTCCACGAGTCAATCATGGTCTTCTTTCAGTTATTCAGGTGCTCGCAGTATCTCAGCTTTATCAGGAGGTGTAATAAATCCTACATCACCTCCCACAAATAATGTAACTTTAGGCGGATCAAATAATCAACTTTGGTTGCAAGCAGAATTTCTTGCTGCTTGTCCATCATTGAATTCACCACCGGATACAGCAAGTAATATTTCAACTTCACCCACTTTGTCGTGGTCATCTGGTCAATATACAGCTAATTATGATTTATATTTATCTACAAGCCAAATTGATGTAAACAATTTGGCTGCTTCTGCAAAAGTAGCATCAAATCAGCTTGGCACAAGTTTTACTGCTTCAGGACTGCAAGGAGGGACTGATTACTTTTGGAAAGTGGTACCTAAAAATAGTGTTGCAGTTGCGACGACAAACTGTAATGCTCGCAAATTTACCACAGCGCCAATACCAACTCAACCGACAATTAATTACCCTATTAATCAAGCAATAAATATACCTGTATCTCAGACTTTTTCTTGGACTGCTGGTTTAAATACATCCTATTATGATGTTTATTTATCAACAAATCAAGCAGATGTTATCAATCAAGTTGCTGGTGCTTTGGTTTCATCAAATCAAATTGGAACCAGTTTTAGCCCTTATATTTTACAAGGAGGAACTGTTTATTACTGGTGTATAGTGCCTAAAAACAGTATAGGTATAGCAGGTGCTAGCAGCACTATTTACAGTTTTACTACCGCTATACCTCCAGCACCTAGTTGTCCGAACTTAGTGAGCCCATTAAATTCAGCTTCTAATCAATCGATATCAACAACATTAAACTGGACACCCGGATCAACAACATCGCATTATGATGTTTATTTATCAGCAAGTCAAGCTGATGTTACCAATCATGCTGTTGGCGCTTTGGTTTCATCAAATCAAATTGGCACTAGTTATTCACCTATCGGTTTACAAAACGGAACGAGTTATTATTGGAAAGTTGTTCCAAAATATGGAGGTTCAACAGCAACCGGCTGTGTAATTTATCAGTTTACAACTGGAACTCCACCAACGATTTCAACACCAGCAAACCAATCTTTTTCATGTGCAGGTTCATATGGGCCTATAACAATTACATTGGGGGATAATGAAACATTATTACAAAACCTTGTCGTTACTGCAACAAGTTCAAACACAACATTATTACCTAACAGTAATATCACTTTAACATCACCGACATCTGGAGGAATAGTAAATTTAAGTTATTCAGCAATAACAGGTTCGTCTGGTTCAACAACTATCACTTTAACTGTAACTGATCAGCAAGGGTTTTCAGCAACATCTTCATTTCAAATTACCATAACTTCACAAACATCAGCACCAACTGTAGCTTCTCAATCTTTATGTTCTGGAGCTACTGTTGCTGACTTAGTAGCCACAGGTAATTCTATTCAATGGTACAATACTGCATCGGGAGGAACGGCATTGGCGAATTCAACAGCCCTTACAAGCTCAACTTACTATGCTTCTCAAACTGTAAATGGTTGTGAGAGTTCTCGAACACCAGTAGCCGTGACAATAAATAACACAACTGCTCCAAGTGCATCTTCACAAACATTTTGTTCAGGAGCTACCGTAGCTGACCTAGTGGCTACAGGCACTTCTATTCAATGGTATAGTGCAGCAACCGGAGGCTCAGCTTTGGCTGCCTCTACAACATTATCAACTGCAACTTACTATGCTTCTCAAACTGTAAATGGTTGTGAGAGTTCTCGTACATCTGTCGCTGTTACTATAAATACAATACAATCACTTATTGTTCCATCAACTCAAACTTTTTGTGTTTCTTCTTCAGCATCAGCACAATTAACACTAATCAACTATTCTGGTAATTTGGCGGGAGCTACTATAAATCGTTATAGTGTACCTACGGGAGGTACAGTTTTACCGAGCTATAGTGTAATGAATGATGGCAATACTTATTATTTATCACAAACTGTAAATGGTTGCGAAAGTTCACGTGCAGCCACTACTGTTACAATTAATATAAATCCTGCCGCACCGACAGCATCTTCACAATCATTTTGTTCCGGAGCTACAGTTGCTAACTTAGTAGCTACAGGTACTAATATTCAATGGTACAATGCCACAACAGGAGGGTCGCCCCTCTCAACATCAACAACACTTTCTGGAGTAACATATTATGTATCACAAACGAGTAGCAATAGCTGCGAAAGCTCTCGAACTCCAGTAGCAGTGACTATTAATACCACAAATCCCCCATCGGTAGGTCTTAGTACACAACCTACATGTACAAACGCTACTGGCAGTGTTAATTTAACTAATTTACCATCTGGTGTGCCATGGACAATCAATGCAGTTAATATTAGTAACGGATTAACCGTACATACCTTATCCGGTTCTGGAACGACAACAACATTTAGTGGACTAAATGGAGGCATTACATATAAATTTAATGTGTTAAATTCAAGCACAAGTTGTACCTCTGGTAATTCAACGGGATCAGCTATTATAAACATGAGTCCCGTACCTCCAACTCTAACTATTTCATCTATTACACAACCAACATGTGTAACTCCAACTGGAAGTATTGTAGTTACAGGTTGGAATACAGGATCGATAACGGTCAATTGTAGTAATGGGACAAGCTATACAGGATCATCAGCATCACACACAATAAATAGTCTTGCAGCAAATCAAAATTATACAATATCAGTTACTCAAAATGGTTGTACATCAAGCCCTCAATCTGTTACCATTAATCCAGTTCCTAGTGCTTCCGCCCCAACTACAACCCCACAAACACTTTGTCCAGGAGCTACTGTAGCTGACTTAGTGGCTACAGGTACTTCTATTCAATGGTATAGTGCAGCAACCGGAGGCTCAGCGTTGGCTGCCTCTACAACATTATCTAATGCAACTTACTATGCTTCTCAAACCGTAAATGGTTGCGTGAGCTCTCGAACATCTGCAAATGTGACATTATTAACAGCACCATCTGCACCAACTGCTGCGACTCCTCAATCTTTTTGTTCTGGTATTGGAGCTACTGTAGCTAACTTGGTAGCTACAGGAACTAATATTCAATGGTACAATGCCCCAACTGGAGGATCCGCGCTCGCGTTAAACACTTTGTTATCTGATGCTTTACCGTACTATGCTTCGCAAACTTCAAACGGTTGCGCGAGCCCTAGAACCCTTGTAAGCGTTAGTTTTGATTCTATACCTAATCCTCCTACTGCATCTTCTACACAAACATTTTGTTCTGGAGCCACTGTAGGTAACTTAGTAGCTTCGGCATCTCCAGGTAATGCTATTAAATGGTACAGTGTTGCAAATGGGGGAACTCAGCTATCTAATTCAACAGCGCTTTCTAGTGGAACATATTACGTTTCACAAACGAGCAGCAGTGGCTGCGAAAGTTCTCGAACATCTATTAATGTTACTATTAACTCAAATTCTGCACCTGCTGCTCCAACGGCTACTACACCACAAATTTTTTGTTATGGAGCCACTGTAGGAAACATAGTAGCTACAGGGACCAATATTAAATGGTATCCAAGTCCTACTACTACAGGTTCAATACCAACTAGTCAAGTGATTCCTGGTTCCTTTACGCTGTATGCTTCTCAAACTGTAAATGGTTGTGAGAGTTCTCGAACACCAGTGGCCTTGACAATAAATAACACAACTGCTCCAAGTGCATCTTCACAAACATTTTGTTCAGGAGCTACCGTAGCTGACTTAGTGGCTACAGGCACTTCTATTCAATGGTATAGTGCAGCAACCGGAGGCTCAGCTTTGGCTGCCTCTACAACATTATCAAATGCAACTTACTATGCTTCTCAAACTGTAAATGGTTGTGAGAGTTCTCGTACATCTGTCAGCGCAACTTTAAATCCAGTGCCTGCACCACCTACAGCAACTTCACAAACACTAAGTTCTGGCGCTACAGTTATAAACCTAGTTGCTTCAGGTACGGCTATACAATGGTATAATGCCGCATCGGGAGGCACGGCATTGGCGAATTCAACAGCCCTTACAAGCTCAACTTACTATGCTTCTCAAACTGTAAATGGTTGTGAGAGTTCTCGTACATCTGTCGTTGTGACGATCAATTCTATTATACCATCTCCAAATATATCTGTACAACCTACTCCTCAAACAGTTTGTAATAATTCTACTTTATCGCTAAGCGTAACGGCTTCACCCTATGCTTCTGGCACATTGAGTTATCAGTGGAGAAAAAATGGTGTGGCAATAAGTGGAGCTACAAGCAGTGTTTATACAAAGAATAATTTTTCTGCTGCAGATGAAGGTACTTACGATGTTGTGATTAGTGAAGCTGGAAATTCATATCAAGCAACTAGTAATGGAGTTGCTGTAGCCTTATCGCCCATCACTTGGATTGGGAATGCTAATAGCCAAAGTAATAATTCTTCAAATTGGTTATGTGGCACACAACCAACAGCAACTTCCAATGTAGAGTTTATAGCAAGTCCTGGTAATGTTATGCAGTTGCAAAATGATTTAGAAATTAATAACCTCAATATTGGTAATGCTGCAAATTCTATCATTGATTTAAACGCTAAAACTCTAAAAATTAATGGTGCTATAAGTGGCACATTAAAAATAAAAGGGGGTGCCTCGGCTAAATTAATTATAGCAGGAGCCAATTCAAAGACGATATATTTTCCTACTCAAAACGATGCTAAACTTGGGCATTTAAAAATAGACCACCCAAGTGCTGATATTACATTAGATGGTGATGTAGAAATTTATGACTCTTTAGTAATCAACCAAGGAAATTTAAATATTAATGGGTTAGTAACTTTAAAGACAACAAGCTGTTCCGGTGCAAATGCTACCACTTCAGTAGCGCAAATAGGCCGTTTTAATGGAAGCTCGTTAACTTATTTGTCGGCAGGTAAAGTTAGAGTAGAACGTTGCTTTCCCGCAGATCGATCGTATAGAACAGTTACATCTCCAGTTACCACCACTACTTCAATGTGGGACAACTGGCAAGAAGCAGGTGTATATGCGGCAGGTTATGGTACTTTGATTACTGGATCTAATTTAGGTTTTGGTGCTAATTCAGGTATCGATAATAACCAAACAGGGATACCATCTATTTATAAATATAATAATCAAACGCAAGCTTGGGCTAATATTACTACGGGTACTAAGAATATTACTTTGCAAGCTGGTGAACCTTATTTATTAATGGTACGTGGCGATCGAAACCCACAAACGGTAACAAGTAATACAGCAACGGCTAATAATACAATATTAAGAGCTACTGGTACTTTAGTAAGCGGCGACTTTACCTATACATCTACTACCACTGTCAACGGAGTACAACTAGCAGCATTAAATAATCAATATTCATTAGTAGGTAATCCGTATGCTAGTAAAATTGTTTGGGATTCTATTTACAATAACTCGACTAATATCAGTGAGAATATTTGGATTTGGGATCCGCATAAAAATGGTACAAGTGCTATGGGTGCTTATTCTTCTTATAACAAAACTTCGGGTGGCATTGCTGGTGAACAGATAAATAAATATATCCAACCATGGCAATCGTTCTTTGTAAAAAACACTGCAGATGCTCCGATATTACGATTAAAAGATCCATTTAAACAATTAGATGGAACAACTGCAAGAACCTTTAAAACCACCAGTAATTTTGATGCTAAACTAAGTGTGAAGTTATTCTTGAAACAACAAGCAGATAGTGGTTATCATTCCGATGCCTTATTAATTGCAATGGATGAGCAATTTGAAAACACTAAAGGAAAAGGTGACTGTGATAAATTTATGAATATAGATGAAAGTATTTATATGCTTTCTTCAGATTCTACAAAGCTATCTATTGGATCTTTTAAAACACCGCAAAGTGTTTCTTTTGATACGATTCAATTATATACTTCCAATTTAAAATCGAATCAATATGTTTTACGATTCAATTCGTCTGATATTACTGACCCATCGTTGAAAATGTATATTTTAGATCGTTATCAAAATAGCATTCAAGCTATAAATAATAATGGCACTACAGATTTAGATTTCACGATCACGAGTGATCCTTTATCGTCTAGTAATAAACGCTGGTTCATTATTTATAATAAATTAGCAGCACCAACAGCTATTTCAAATTTGCAGGTATCAACCATAAAAATTGTACCAAATCCAGCAAACAATGTTATAAAAGTTTTTATTCCTAGCACAGAAGTGAGTGTAGTGAAAGCTACTGTTGTAGATATTTTTGGAAAGCAACAGCAGGTACAATATTTGCAAACTAACGAATATAATGAAATAGATATTACGGCATTGGCACCGGGTATTTATATGTTGCAAACAAATAACGGCAACCGAGAAGAACAAACAAAATTTATTAAACTTTAAGATTCAACAATAAATGAAATCATTTTTTAAAATAACTATTTTACTTTCTTGTTGCTTGCTTAGCACCTATGTTTTTGCTCAACAAGACCCTTCATCTACACCCGGAGGAGGCGTTCAGTTAGATGTACCTTTAGATGGTTGTTTATCGCTATTGGTAGCAGCAGGTGTTTTGTATGGTATCAAGAAAAAAGAAAAAAAGCACAAATAATTTTAAAAAGCCTAAAAAAGACGAGCACCTAGCTCGTCTTTTTTATTTAAAACCCATACAATTTTTGTAATTTTACAGCATGCAAACAGCTGCTGAAATTTTAGATAGTGCCCAACAAACGCTTCGATTAGAAGCGGAGGCTATTACCGCTATAGCACAATTAGTAAATGATACGTTTGCCGAATTGGTACTCCACATCCACCAATCTAAAGGCCGAATGGTTATTTCTGGCATAGGGAAAAGTGCCGTTATTGCTCAGAAAATGGTGGCAACCCTCAACTCAACAGGCACTCCAGCTTTATTTATGCATGCAGCCGATGCTATTCATGGTGATTTGGGCATGATACAAAAAGACGATATTGTAGTTATTATTTCTAAAAGTGGAGAAAGCCCAGAGATTAAAGTACTCGTTCCTTTTGTAAAGAACTTTGGCAATACGATTGTAGCTATTTCGGGAAACGAACAATCTTTTTTAGTACAAGAAGCACATTACTTTTTAAATACTACAGTAGCAAAAGAAGCTTGCCCTAATAATTTAGCACCAACTACAAGCACTACAGCACAATTAGCCATTGGCGATGCGCTGGCCGTTTGTTTATTACAGTTAAAAGGATTTACGGCTAATGATTTTGCTAAATATCATCCAGGAGGTGCTTTGGGAAAACGCTTATATATGCGCATTGCAGATCTTATGCAACGTGATGCCAAACCAGTTGTAAGCATGCAAAGCAGCTTGAAAGAAATAATTTATGAGATCTCTAATAAACGATTAGGCGCAACGGTTGTTATAGATGAGCAGGGTATGGTTAAAGGTATCATTACCGATGGAGATATCCGAAGAATGCTCGAAAAAACAACTGATTTGTCAGACATATTTGCTAAGGATATTATGACACCAAACCCTTTTGTTATGGACACAGAGGAAATGGCAACGGATGCTTTAGCCTTTATGCAACAAAAAGATATTACCCAATTGGTAGTTTTAAACAAGCAACAATACGAAGGAATTTTACATATTCACGATTTATTAAAAGAAGGAATCGTATAAGCGCAATAAGCAACATGAGTACAACACAAATAGTAGAAGACGTAGTAATAAAATTTGCCGGAGATAGTGGAGACGGTATGCAGTTAACAGGTACCCAGTTTACTAACAATACCGCTTTGATAGGAAATGACTTATCTACTTTTCCAGATTTTCCTGCAGAAATTCGTGCTCCCCAAGGCACCGTTCCGGGGGTAAGTGGATTTCAATTGCACTTTTCAAGTAACCCCGTTTTTACCCCTGGAGATATTTGTGATGTATTAGTGGCTATGAATGCCGCAGCATTGAAAGTCAATTTAAAGTCTTTAAAAAAAGGCGGTATCATCATTGTAGATAGCGATGGTTTTGATAGTAAGAATTTACGCTTAGCTAATTATGCTGATGGTGTAAACCCTATTGAAGATGGTTCTTTGCAAGATTATGAATTACATGTTATTGATATTACTAAATTAACACGCGAATCTTTAAAAGATATAACGTTAGGCACTAAAGAAAAAGACCGTGCTAAAAACATGTTTGTTTTGGGTTTTTTATACTGGCTCTATAACAGAGACATGAAAAATACTATTCAGTTTTTGGAGGAGAAATTTGGAAAACGCCCAGAAATTTTTGAAAGTAATACCAAAGCTTTACAAGCAGGTTATAATTATGCTGATACTGTAGAATTGTTTTCTACACGATATAAAGTAGAAAAAGCACAACAAGCCAAAGGTGTATATAGAAGCATTACGGGTAATGTAGCTTTAACCTATGGATTAATTGCCGCAGCACAACAGGCAAAATTACCTTTGTTTTTAGGTACTTATCCTATTACGCCCGCATCAGATATTTTACACGAATTAGCTAAGCATAAGAATTTTAATATAAGAACGTTTCAAGCTGAAGATGAAATAGCGGGTATTAGTGCTGCTATTGGTGCGTCTTACGGTGGAAGCATTGGAGTTACCTCTACTTCTGGTCCGGGTATGGCGTTGAAAACAGAAGCAATGGGCTTAGCGGTGATGTTAGAAATTCCATTGGTGATCATAAATGTACAGCGAGGCGGCCCATCTACCGGTTTACCTACAAAAACAGAACAAAGCGATTTGCTTCAAGCTTACTATGGAAGAAACGGAGAGTGTCCAATGCCTATCATAGCATCAAATTCCCCAAGCGACTGTTTTGATGCTGCTTTTGAAGCTGTTCGTATTGCTATCGAACACATGACCCCGGTTATTTTATTAAGTGATGGTTATGTAGCTAATGGTGCTGAACCTTGGCGTTTTCCTCAAACTAAAGATTTGAAAAACATTCAAGTAGTGTTTAAAAAAGAATTGGCTGCTGATGAAGAGAAATTTTTACCGTATAAAAGAGATGAAAAACTAACTCGTCCTTGGGCCCTTCCAGGCACACCAGGATTAGAACATAGAATTGGAGGTATTGAAAAGGAAGACATAACGGGTAATATTTCTTACGACCCCGATAACCATCAACACATGGTTAAAACAAGGGAAGCAAAAGTAAATGCTATTGCAGATTATATTCCTTTACAAACGTTAGAAAGCGGACCAGAAAAAGGTGATGTATTGGTACTAGGATGGGGTTCTACAAAGGGTTCTATAAAAAGTGCAGTAAGCACCTTACAAACACAAGGTTATTCAGTAGCACATGTTCATATAAAGTATGTAAGACCGTTCCCTAAAAATTTAGCTACACTACTTGCTAATTATAAACGTATACTTATTCCTGAAATTAACAACGGACAATTGGTGAAAATAATTCGCGATCAGTTTTTAGTAGATGCAGTTGCCTTTAATAAAATAAAAGGCACGCCTATTACTAGTCAAGAATTGGTAGAAGCTATTAAAGCATTATTATAGCTTATTTCAAAGGGTGGCGTTGTTCCCAATCGCCTTCTTTACTATGTATGTTTTCCAATGGTTTTTTTAAGATCCACTTAAGTACTGGATTCGAAATGTATACAAAGGTGTGTAGATAATTAGGCTTACTACCCAAGCGTGCCTTAGCTTCTAAGGCTGTTCTCCCATAAATTATCTTATCTTTTTTATGCAAGAGCGCTTGCTCGAGTCCATCGTAAAGGATGTTGAAATATAATTGGTAAACAGCATTTTTTTCATAGTCGAAGCCAATATAAAACATATCCCAAGTATGTTTAAAATTAAATGCTGAACTAAAAGCAACTAATTCCTCATTTAAAAACCAACCCCGAACAATTAGCTGTTCGCTTTCGGATGCATGTTGCAGTTTTATAAACTCTGGACTTAGCATTCCTAAACGAATAGGTTGTTTATTAGATACCTGTTGGTAAAGATTATATAATTGACCTTGATAGGTTTCAATATCTTCTTTGGTTAATATTCTTTTGTTTAAAACGTTTTCTTGTTTTTTTATTTTTCTAAATCGTTGTGCATATTTATGTTTCAGTGCTTTTTCGTAATCCTGAATACTAGTCCAATTTTTATTCAAGGCTAACTCCATAGACACATCATTTTTTAGATGTAGGCAACCATTAGAATAATTTTGAAAATAGGGTGTCAAATAAAGTGGGGCATCTTTAATAAGTGCTGCACAAGCACCACTTATTTTTTGTATTTGTTGGAGTGCGTATTGATAAGCCTGGAAGGCTTCAAAGTCACTAATTGTTGGGGCCTTTATAAAAGTGCAAATATCATGTCTGAACAAATGACCGGAAACCAATAAGTTTGGTTTAGAAGTCCATAATATAAGATTACATAGGATTTTTTTTAGAGTTCCATCTTCTTTATTAAAGAGATGTTGTTTGTTTAAGCGAAGTAATTGAAAATAATGTTTACTATGCATTTGGTTATTTTTCATAACCATTACGTAGTAAAATGATAGGTTTGGTAATTGAGCAGCTTCTGTTATGGCTAATTGCTCTTTTTGTAAAAAGTGATTTTCTGGCAAGTCTTCATTCCAATAGGTTGGAAGATCTTGTGCCGATTGAAAATAAATCAATTCTAATGCTTCGTTTTTATTTTGAATATGCATAGCTTATTTTAATTCTAACTCCACCGTTTCGTTGCTCTTGATAAAGAAAGGTATTCTTATTTCTTTCGGTCTATCGCCTATGCTATTATAATAAAGTACTTGATAAGCACCGGGTTGTAATTCTAATTTTTGAGTTAATAGGTTGCCACCTATGCGCACTTGCTTAAATTCCATAAATCGATCACCAGATTGAAATAACAACGCTACTTTTCCAAAATTGTTGCTATTAGTAAATTGTAAAGTGCCTGGCTCTGGAATATAAATATCTGTTATCACTCCAAATTCAAAATCTACATTTTTTCTTAAGGTAGGAAGGGTATTAATTTCTACGTAATAATTACCCGGTTCATACACTAAGGTTTCTGCACACTGCTGATAAATTGTTGGGCTATAGTCAGAACGACAATTAACAATAGCTTGATATTCTTTTACAGGTCGCTTAGGGTTGTTTTTATAAGAAAAGCGCAGCGTACCTTGACCCACTACTACGGTAATTATATTTTTAACCCCTTCTTCTATTTTCACATTGCGGAGTACCGTATTGCTTTGTCCAGTAATCGTTAAGGTATAAGTGCCTGCTTCAGCCGTTTGCGGATCAGGATTTCCTCTAGCATCGGTGGTTCTATAAAACTTACGAAGCACCTCACCAGTTTTTGGATGTTTTAATAATACTTGAGGGGTTGATTTGTAAAATTTGCCCTTGCCATTGGTAAATAAAACTGCCACACTAGTAATGGTATCTGTTTGGGTAGCGCTTGTAAAAGGAGCTTCATTTCCTTGTTCTTTAAAATCAGGCAAGGATGCTGTTGGGTCTAGTGTTGGTTTTAAAACAGGATTGGGTTTAAACTTTGGAGTATATTTTTTTAAATTACTATTGTTTTTTACCAAACTAAGCTTGCTGATATTTTTTGGACTAATTCCGTCAATTGCTATAGGTTCTAGTTCTTGCTCGGCGGTATAAATTACGGACTTCAACTTCCATATTTTAACATAAAATGTAACGGGTATAGCAAGAGGAAAATTTGCATTAATTTTTTTAGCAGCAATAGCATTTATAGAAGGAATAGTGGTTGGCTCTATCTCTATACTTGCTTCATAAGGACTAGCTGTTTTTTTAGAAAACTGTGTTATACGATTTGGGATGGTATAGGTGAAAGGAAAGTATATTTTTTTAGCAGCAATAGCATTTATAGAAGGAATAGTGGTTGGCTCTATCTCTATACTTGCTTCATAAGGACTAGCTGTTTTTTTAGAAAACTGTGTTATACGATTTGGGATGGTATAGGTGAAAGGAAAGTATATTTTTTTAGCAGCAATAGCATTTATAGAAGGAATAGTGGTTGGCTCTATCTCTATACTTGCTTCATAAGGACTAGCTGTTTTTTTAGAAAACTGTGTTATACGATTTGGGATGGTATAAGTAAAAGGAAAGTATATTTTTTTAGCAGCAATAGCATTTATAGAAGGAATAGTAGTTGGCTCTATCTCTATGCTTGCTTCGTATGTACTTGTAGTTTTATTAGCAAAGGTATGTCCTCTGTTGGGGCCTCCATAAACCGTTTGAAATTTAATGGGCTTAATACGAATTGCCAATAATTCAGTTAACGAATCGGGAGTAAATGAAAACTCTTCTTTATAAATAACAGACTTCGTAACAAGTTTTGTTTTTACAATGCCAATGGGTGCTTTCGCTTGTTTATAAAAATAATAGAGCTGTTTGCTAGCTATAAAATCTAGAGTATCTCTATTTATTTCTGATTCTTCTTCCTGGCGGTAAGTAATTTTTTTAGCCGCCATACCCGAATATGGATTAGGTATATTATACTTAATTTCAAATGATCTTAACTTCTTTATACTTAATAAATAAGTCAATGCTAAGGTGTCGACCTCAACCGGAGTTTCGGGTACTAATAATTTAATGGTGTTTAACCAATAAGGTTTTAATACCGTGTTTTCAAAAGCTAAATGAACATAAGGTAATTTATTAAGCGAATTGATTTGAGCCAGAAAGATAGTATCCATTTTTCTTTCCACTATTTCATCGCTAGTATCTTTAAGTGGTGTAGGTTTTTTGTTGGCTAAAAGTTTTATTTGATTGAGCTTGGGGGCAATTACTATTTTAAAATAAGCGATTTTGTTAATAGGCTTAATTTCATTCATATTCGCTTTTAAACCACTCAAATAATCTTCTGCAGTAGTAGTTTTTAGTTCAGGTACTAAAAATTTAGGTTTGTAGGCTTGCAGAATGGTATTGGTAGCAAGCGTAGCTTCTGCATCATTAGTTACTTTCAAGTAAGTACCCAAACAGGCGTATTGCAACTCGAGCGGTTGGTAATTTATTAAACCAATGATATAGGGTTGAAACTTTATCTTTTTTTCAAGCAATAATTTCACTACTTCACAAATATTTCCATTGCAACTTTCACCACCATCAGTAATTAAGATTAAGCTGTAATTATAATTGCTGGTATTAATAAGATCATTCTCTGCCGCTTCTTTTAAAGAGTAAGCAATGGGAGATACACCCAAAGGCTTAAGGCTATTCATGCGCAAAAATAATTGGGTAGCATTACTTTTTCCAAAGGGTACTTCTAATTTGGTATCAAAGCAATTGTTTTCTTGAGCCGTATGTTGATGTCCATAAACACGCAAACCAAATTCTACATTGGGGTTTACTTTATAAATACTGTCTACAATTTGATCAATGATTTTACCCGCAGCTTTAAAGCGAATTTGATTAGCCTGCCAAGATTCTAACATACTTGAAGACCCGTCTACTAAAAACAAAATCCTGGGTTGAATAAGAGCATTGTTTTGCCCCCAAATAATGCTAATCGGCAGCATTACCGCCAAGGCAATAAGTAGAAAAAAACGGTATAAATGTTTTAATAAGGGGTTCATTTTAGCTTGTAGGCTATGTGCTTGATGCACATAAAATTATAAGGATATAAAGTTAGAATATTTTGTGGGTTTAATTACAAATTCTTATGCATTTCATACGAGTTCTAAAGTATCTTTACACCATTATTAATACGATTATAAAAATTAATTCGTTTTATTTATTACAATATATCTTTTATGAAGTCTATTATAGTTTTTGCGTCTGGTGCTGGCAGCAATTTTTCTAGTATAATGCAGTATGCAAAAACGACTGATACCTTTTCTATAGCTTTATTAGTGGTTAACAAAGAAGATGCTCCAGTAATCCAATTAGCTAAGGAACAAGCTATACCGGTATTATTGTTAAATAAGGAAACGTTTAATAGTGCCGAATGGATAGCTACATTAATCACTTATCAGCCCTCTCTTATTGTTTTAGCGGGTTTTTTATGGAAATTGCCGGAGCATATCGTACACGCATTTCCTAATAAAATAATCAATATTCACCCTGCTCTTTTACCAAAGCATGGTGGAAAGGGAATGTATGGAATGCGTGTACATCAAGCAGTAAAGGATGCAAAAGAAACTGAATCAGGAATTACCATTCATTATGTAAACGAACATTATGATGAAGGTGCAATTATACTGCAAGAGAAAATAGCTATTGCTATTGACGATTCAGCAGCAGACATTGCCAAAAAAGTGCAACAATTAGAACATCATTTTTTACCCATTACCATTGATAATTTATTACAATAGTGTTTATGAAATATAGTTTTATACTTTGTTTGTTTTTTTCAATTCCTGTTCTTGCGCAAGAACAAGCTATTGGGGCTTGGCAATCGCATCTTTCTTATAATCTAGCTTTAGGGGTAAGTACCAATGGTACCGATGTATTTGCAGCTACTGAAATAGCACCTTATGTATATCATACAAAAGATGGTAGTTTTGAGACATTCAGTAAAGTTAATGGCTTACATGATGTACAAACTACCCATACCGCCTATGATACCACTAACGATTGCTTCGTTTTTGCATATGCAAACGGCAACTTAGATTTTTATCAGGATGATTATTTTTTTTCTATTCCCGATATAAAATTGAAAACCATAACAGGTTCAAAAACAATTAACCGATTATACACTAATAACGGCTGGTTATATGTAGCTACCGATTTTGGACTGGTGCTTATTGATATACAAAATAGAGAAGTAAAAAATACTTATACCTTAATAGCTAATTCGCAAACCTTATCTATTAAAGATGTGTGTATACACCAATCTAATATTTATGTATGCACTAATGCTGGCATTTATAAAGCCAATAAGAATAATCCTTTTTTACAATCTATGAACAATTGGTCGCTTCTTGCTGCCACTAACTCTAGCGCTTGCATTACAAGCAATGGTCAAGATTTGTTCTGGTCTAAAAAAGATAGCCTTTTTCAAATCAATCAAGCTAATAGCGTCTTTAAGTTTAAAGTTGACAAACCCATAACTTATTTGGGTAGTACAACAAGTAATTTGGTGCTTTGTACTTTTTCTGATTCATTAGGTGTGGGAAGTTTTGTAAAGTACAATAGTAATTTACAAAAATTAGATTCTATAAGAATGGGAAAACCTGTTCAAGCAGTTTGTTTGCTCAATGGTTCTTGGATGGTTGCGGATGCTTATGAGGGATTAAAGTACTTGACTAACTCAGGTTCTAATTTGTCTTTACGTTTCGATTGTCCTACTACTTATACTGCTTTCAGTATTTTGGCAGACAATACTAAACTTATTGTGGCACACGGAGGTCATGACGACAAGTTTGGTCCTATGAATAGTCCAGCAGGAATTTCTTTTAGAAATGATCCTTTTAAATGGAAAAATTATACGGCTTGGACTTATCCATTTTTTAGTGATACCGTCAGAGATTTTTTATGTTTAGCCAAAGATCCTATTGATGCTACACTTTATGCTGGCACGTATTATAATGGTATGTGGTCTTTTAAAAGTGATGGCACCGCTACTGCTTTCAAACAGAACTCTTTCTTAAGCGAGTCAGCAACGGAACCAGGTAATTATAATGTAACCGGATTAGCATTTGATAGCTATGGAAATTTATGGATAAATCAGTTTGGATCTACAAAAGAGTTGATTTGTAAAAAAAGAAATAACTCGATATATAAATTTCAGATCCCCAACGCTACAAGACCCATACCATATGCAGCAGCGGGTTTGCTTATTGATGATTACAATCAAAAATGGTATTTCGCTCCAAGAGGTGGCGGTGTAATTGTTTATAATGATAACAATACTATCGAAAACGCTAATGATGATACATATGTACAATTACTTTCTGGAAAAGGTGCAGGAAATTTACCAAGCAATCAAGTGAATTGTCTAGCTAAAGATCAATCAGGTGCTATTTGGATTGGAACAGATAATGGCATCGGTATTGTAAATTGCCCAAGAAATGTAATAGCACGAACTTGTGAAGCAGAAATTAGAATTGTGCAATATGATTTATTTGCATCTTATTTATTTTCTGGTCAGAATATTACTGCAATAGCAGTAGATGGTGCTAATAGAAAATGGGTGGGTTCAAACAATGGCGTATGGCTTATTAGTGAAGATGCTACAAAAATTATTCAACGATTTACAGTAGCCAATAGCCCCTTGCCATCTAATAATATAAACACGATAAGTATAGATAACAAAACAGGTGATGTTTATTTTGGTACGGAATTTGGATTAGTTAGTTTTAAAAGTACAGCTACCGAAGGAACAGAAACGTATAATGATGTATTGGTTTATCCTAATCCTATTAGTAGTGCAAGTTTTTCTGGCACTATTGCTATTAAAGGCCTGTTAGAAAATGCTGATGTGCGCTTTACGGATATCAACGGTCAATTAGTATATAAAACTAAAGCACTTGGTGGACAAGCTACCTGGAATGGCATAGATTATACAGGGCATAAACCAGCCCCAGGTGTTTACTTAATTTTTGCTGCTGATAAATTAGGACAAGATGTAATGGTTTCTAAATTGATAATTAATCCTTAGATGCAGCAAAAAACAAAAGCCATTATTTTAAGAACCACTAAATACGGGGAGACTAGTTTAATCTGCACCCTCTTCACCGAATTATACGGTATACAATCTTATCTGCTGAAGGGAGTTAGAAGCGTAGGAGTAAAGTCGAAAACGAATAGAGCTGGTCTATTGCAAGTAGGTAGTCAGTTAGATATCGTAGTTGAGCATAAGCCTAATAAGTCTTTGCAAACAATTAAAGAATTTGGAACAGCCTATTATTATCAACAAGTACAGGAGCAAGTTGTTGCTAATACCGTAGCCTTATATGCAATAGAATTATTACTTCGTTTATTACCAGAAGCCAGTATACAAACTGACTTATTTGATTTTACCGAACAATTTTTACAAACCCTTGATGCAACGCCTCCGGCTGAAATGGGTAATTATCCAATTTATTTTACACTTTCTTGTGCTGCATATTTAGGTTATGCCATCCAAGGTGTTTATTCTGAAAACACACCCTATTTAAGCATAACTGATGCTACATTTACAGCAAGTGCCACAGGAGATTCAACGGTATTGAAAACAGATGCGTTAGTTTTGTTATCTGCCATTATGCAGTGTGCATCATTGCAGGATATATCACAGATAAAATCGAATAGTCAAACTAGAAAAGAAGTATTAGATTGGTTGTTATTATTTTTAAAACAACATACAGAACATATGCATACCATGAAATCATTAGCAATTATTCATAGTATTCTACACTAATTATGATCGGAAACGTTTAAAAATTTTTCCAACATAGTTTTTAAAAAAAGTAAATTGTCCTAAAGGAATACTAATCACTAAAACACATAAAGGCCAAAGTAAGCAAACACAAATAAAATAGGCAATCCAGCCTAATACACTGTTTTGATCTAAAAAAGCAAAAACTATTTTTTTACTTAACCAACTACACGAGCTGCCTCCTAAGGCAAAGGTTATAAAAACTAAGAGCAATTGAAGTGAACTAAGTTTCCATTTATTTTTTAGTTTCTCAAACATGATGAAGGATGCCTTTTTGGAGCTTGGCAAAAATACAACATCATGCTGAAAAGGCATTTAAAATAGCGATTATTTTCTTTGGCTGCAGTATCTTTATTTTATGAAAATAGTTCAGTTATTTGTTTCCTTAATTTATTTTATGTTGATGGGTATAGTAGTACTTGCTCAAAATAACTATCCTACAAACTATTTTCGTAATCCACTTTCTATACCCATTTATTTAGCGGGCAATTTTGGTGAATGCAGACCCAATCATTTTCATAGTGGCATAGATATTAAAACTTTGGGTAAAGAAAACATGCCTGTTCATGCAGCAGCAAGTGGCTATATTTCAAGAATTAAATTAGATGCAGTTGGTTTTGGTCATGCTATTTATATTACCCACCCCAATGGATTTACTACCTTATATGCTCACCTTAATAATTTCGAACCCCACCTTCAAGCATTTGTCAAAACACAACAATATGCGCAGAAAAAATGGAATATTGATGTAACCCTTAAACCTGATCAATTTCCAGTAAGCCAAGGAAAATTTATAGCTTATAGCGGCAATACGGGCTCGTCAACCGCTCCTCATCTTCATTTTGAAATTCGTAACACGCTTAGCGAACATCCATTAAATCCAATGTTATTTGGTTTGCCTATAGCAGATACTGTGGCTCCTGTTCCCGTCACATTTTATGTTTATGACAGGTCAGCAAGTATATATGGCGCACTCAATAAAGCCTACACCCTTCAAAAAGTAAATAATGAATACCAAGTAAAGGAACCAATAAACATATCTACTCCTGCACCTGGTTTTGGACTGCAAATCAATGATTTTATGCAAGGGAGTACAAATACGCTTACGTATTACACCTGCAAATTATTTGTTGACAAACAATTGGTGCAAACAATAACCTTAGATAATATTGGGTATGATGTTACCCGCTATATGCATGCCTTCATAGATTATCCATTTTATAAAACCTATAAAGATTGGATACAATTATTATTTTGTTTGCCGGGTAATGAATTAAAACATATTTATGCCAACCCTACGCAGCAATTTAATTGGAATACTAATGAACGACATGCTCTTGAAATCGAATGCATCGATGCCCATGAAAATAGCGTATTTATTAAGGCAAACATAGTGGTGGGTGCTATAAATACTATTAATAAGTCGTATACACTTCTTCCTAATAAAGCCTATAGTTACCAAACTGATGAAGTGGTTATAACGTTACCTGAAAATATGGTATATGATAAGCTTGAATTTAATCCGCTTATCAACAAAAATGCCAAGGCTTTGTCGGCTCAAGTGATTACTAACCTCTTACCTGCTCCATTACATAAAGCAATGCGAATTGCGATTAGACCAAACCAAGAATTGCCAACCCACTTACAAAACAAAGTGGTTATGCAAATGGTTTCTTTTAAAGACACCTCTTATAAAGCAGCTATTTTAGATGAAGATCGTTATGTAGTAACCACTAAAGAATTAGCTAGCTTTCAATTGACCCTGGATACAACAGCACCTACAATTACCACTATTTCCAACGCTAAGCATGGAGTTTTTAAAGAAGAACTTCGTTTTAAAGTTAAAGATAACTATACCAGTATTACTTCTTTTCAATGCACCATAGATAAGCAATGGGTATGTTTTGAACAAAGAGGAACGGAATGGTTTTATAAATTTGATGAACATTGTAAACCAGGAAAGCATCATTTGGAAGCCATTGCTAAAGATGAAAACGGCAATAAAAAAACACTTTCCTTCAACTTTATTAGCAAATAATTGTTTTCATAAAAACTACTATCATGAGTATTCAAATAGGTAAAAAAGCACCTGCAATAAAAGGGATTGATCAAAACGGAGCTAAAATTTCTTTAGCTGATTTTAAAGGAAAAAAAGTAGCATTATATTTTTATCCAAAAGATAATACACCGGGCTGTACAGCACAAGCTTGCAATCTAGAAGAAAACAGCGCCTTACTTCACAAAAAGGGAATTGTAGTTATTGGCGTAAGCACTGACTCAGTAGCTAGTCATAAAAAATTCGAAACTAAATTTAAATTAAGCTTTCCTTTAATAGCTGATGAGTCTAAGGAAATTGTAAATGCATACGAAGTTTGGGGTGAGAAAAAATTTATGGGTAGAACGTATATGGGCACTAACCGAGTAACTTTTTTGATCAATGAAAAAGGTATTATTGAGCATATTATTGATAAAGTAGATACAAAAAATCACACTGATCAAGTTTTAAGCACTTGGGCCTTGAATTAAAAATCAAATTTAACACTACCAAATACTCCAAAATATCTTGGGGTGCTTTCTACTAAATTGTTTGGACTTAAACGCCAAACAAAATCGAGTCTAAATACTTGCAAAATATTTTCTATTCCGGTACCTAATTCTATATAAGGGGTATTGGCAAGGGTTCTGAATGTATATCCCGTATTGATTAGGCTAGGATTATTTAGATTGTAGTTTTCATTACTTAAGTTGCCATACAATCCTTTAAGATTCCAAAACTGGCGAAATTTAAATTTCTTTACTAAGGGAATATAATTAAAGATGCCATTACCAACAGTATGTTCAAAAATAAATCCAGCATATCGATCACTAATAAACTCATAGCGATACATCATATTGAAATCATACTTATTGTAATAATGGAAATCATTTCCTGGGTGCACTTCTAACAATGGATACGGAACTGCTCCAAGCACTCTACCAGCAAACACTTTGTAATACAAATTACCAAACGGCGCTATACTAATATTATCAGATACACTTAAATGTGCTTTCTGATAGGTGTAAGAGCTTTTTAAAAAACCACCAATAGCACCAGCTATTTTTAATTCTACAATAGGATATTTAGAACCAAGACTTGCTCTTAAAAAATCACCTTCTAAAAACTTCTCTTTGTAGGCATAACGCAATTTTATTCCAAATTCTGTATTTGATAATGAGGCTCCGTCATTATAAGATTCGTCAAAAACGAAACGAGATGGTAAAGGTGTATAAGGTTTAAAATCTTTGTGTACTATTTGCGAATGAATGGAAAGGCCATTATAGTGCTCTTTAAAGTACTCAAGTCGGTACTCGTCTGAAAAAGCTAGCTTTATTGGTACGCCACTTTTTCTGATGATATTGCCAAATAGATAATCACTTGTAGCGTCTTCATAATTTCCTGTTTGCCTATCTAAATCATGTTTATAGGATGCATATATATAAGATCTTGGTGATCGACTGAGGAGATACAAGGCACTTCCTTTATACTTCCATTTTTGATCTAGGGTACCATAGGCCGCATATCCAAATAGATATAAGTCTTTATATAAATTTTTGGTGGTACCTACTGAGAAACGGAATCGGGTGCCTTCAATTCTATTTCTACTATACATCGACCAATAAGGACCAAATTGAAAATATTTGGTATCATATGTGCCTAAGGTTACAACTTGTATTACCCGTTTATACAGATTAAATACCGGTAAGGTTTGTACGGTGTCAATGAATTTGTAAATATTCTTTTCGTTTTGAGAAAGGGAATCATGTCTGTTTTCTAGCCAATACGATTTGTCTTTGTCTTTTGCACCCTCTGCTATACTTAGTTCTTTCATGTTGGCAACGCGATTAACTGAATCTAAAATAAATGATTCATTCACATGAATATTCTTGTAGGAGCTTGTTTTTCTACCAATAAACCCAGGCAATTTAGATCCGTAGGGTAATATAAAATGTGCACTCAATTTATCTTTATTCAAAAACCAACGATTACTATCTAAGGGTTTGTATTCTTGGTAAATACTGATTTTATCAATAAAATTTACATTCGCTTCTTCAGGTATGTTTAATTGTATCCGTTGCAGTGAGTAGTTGGAATCTACTATCCAACAAGAACCAAAAAAACAATTTTCTCCTTTTCGTTTTGGTTTAAATTGTACTTGTATAACTGGAACTCCCTTTACATACTGCGTGTCCGTAATTCTATACTTATAAAAAAGTAGTCCGGCAGAACTTAATGGGCTTATAAATTTTTTATTAAATACATCTACAAAATTGCTGTAGCAATTTATGTTTTGGTACATACCACCCAAAAATTGAGCAATACTTTCATTTTCTATTCCTCTTTGTAGACTAGCTTTTATTACTTCCCGCTGTGCTTTCGGGTTATTAGAACAGTAATAGTCGGATAAAGCTTCTATTAAATAGACTGGCAAAAAAGATTCTTGCTCGCTGGTGCTATCTAAATTATTATAGATAAAGCTGAAGGGTTTTGTAAATGGGATTTTCTCAAATTGTTCTTTAGTTAACCCAGTAACATCAGCCTCTAGTTTGTTATATAATTCATAAGCGTAATTACTGTTTGTGCTAATATCATTCCTATTTTTATATTTAAACACTTCCTTCATAAATAATATGGAAGGAGATTCTCCAGCTTTTACTACTACTTCTTTTAACATGGTATTGCTTTGCTCTATAACAAAAAGCGCAAAAGAGTCGATAGGTTTTTTACTCCAGATATAATTGAAAGTTTTATATCCTATAGCTTGAATTCGTAAGGTATCGTTAGGTACCTTTTCAAAATCTAATTCAAAATATCCTTGCTCATCAGCTACGGTGCCAACACTGCTTTTAGGAAAGTAAATAGTAGCAAATGCTACCGGCTCGTTAATAGCTTTGTCAAAAACTACCCCTTTTAACTTTTTTATTTTGGTTTTGGGAAATTGAGCGGAATCTTTGATTTGAAATTGAATAGAATCAACAAAATGAAGGCTACTATCTTTAACCTGTCCTTTTGCAAAAGCACTTATTGCTATTGCAAGAACTAGGGTAATCCACTTGATTTTTTTAGTAACGTTGATGCTCATTGAATCTGTCATCATACCGATGCTATGCTAACGATATGTATTTATTACAAAGGTAAGAAAGCGAGCATAATAAAAAAATTAAAAATACACTAGTATTACGGCGAAACTATGTATTTTCGCAACCAATTATGGATATTAAGAAATTTAAAAAGCGCGCTGCGGGTAATAAAGGAAGACTTAAAAAATTCCTAGCCAAATTAGATCGTATTGTACCAGAAGACATGCCAAAATTAGTGAAGGAAACTGATGCTAAAATTTGGAAAGAAGTAGATTGTTTGGCTTGTGCTAATTGTTGTAAAACAATGACACCTACCTATACAGCAACTGATTTGAAAAGAATTGCTGCGCATTTTAATATGTCCGTAAAAGCATTTAAAGAAAAATGGTTGATGCAAGATGAGGATAATAAGGATTGGGTAAACAAAACTACACCATGTCAATTCTTAAATTTGAAAACCAATAAATGCAGCATCTACGAAATACGCCCTTTAGATTGTAGTCAATTTCCACATCATCATAAAAAACCATTCGATTTATACAACGACACCTTTAGCCAAAATCTAGATAAGTGTCCTGCAACAAATGAATTGGTTTTACAATTAGAAAAGAGAATTAAGCAAGACTACGTTTGGTAAATAAAGGCTTTATGGATTCACTTTTTTAAACCCAAATTTGACTAAGTACACTCCTGAAAAAATGAGTAAGGTAGCCGCAGCCTTTATGAGGGTAAAGTGCTCTCCTAGAAATACCATAGCTATTGCTGCAGCAAAAAAGGGTTGAAGGTATATATAAGCACCGGCTGTAGACGGACTTAATACTTGCAAGGCATAAGCATTCCACAAGTAGGTAAAAAAAGTACAACAGATAATAATAAATCCCAAGCATGCAAAATCTGTAGCATTAAATGCCTGCCAATGAATGTAGTGTAAATCGTTCCAAGCAAAAGGAATAACACAGAGCGTTCCAATTAAAAAAACAGATCGGATTACAATTAAAGGTCGATATATTTTCATTAAGGGTTTTATCGTAACTAAGTATACAGCATAAGAAGCTGCATTTAAAAAAATAAGAAAATCTCCTTTAGAAGATGTGCCATTTTGAGTAATTTCTTTTCCAGCACCCATCAATAAAAAAGCACCACTAATACCAATTACTAAGCCCAAGCTCTTGTCCCAAGCCATACGCTCCTTTAATAGTATAGATGCAAATAGCGTTATCAATAAAGGGGTACTCATCATCATCAAAGATGCATGAATAGGAAAGGTGAGATTTAAACCTTCAAAAAATAGTAATTGATTGAGTGCTACTCCAAAAATGCCTCCCATTACTAATCGAAACCAATGTTCTTTTTTAATGCTCGTGCGCCACTCTTTAGCTAAAAGATAACTACCCCAAAATAATAAAGTGGTGATGGCTACGCGGAGAAATATGAATGCAGAGGGCTGTATGAGGCGAGGCATAATTTGCTTAGCAACGGTAAATCCAGCTCCGTAAAAAAAATTAGCGCCTAGTAAGGCTAAGTGTGCTTTATTGGTTTGTTTCACAAATGCAAAGTTGCAAATAAAATTTACAAAAAGCCTTTAAATTTATTGTAATTATCGGTCTCTAAAGACAGCGCTTGTGTTTCTTGTTCCAATGCCGATAAGCTCAGTAGCTCTTGTGCGCAATAAGCAATGCCGTAAGTGGTGTGTAAGTGTTTAGCAAGATATTCTTGTTCTTTTTGTCCGGGTGTTGGAATTAAAACAAGTGGTTTTCCTATCCATCCTAAGTCCATAAGAGTGGAGTAGCCACTTCGTGCAATAATTTTAGATGCTCCCAAAGCCAAAGTGTAACAACGTTGGGCATCTGCATAAGGAATATAAGTACCGTTTGATGGAAAGTCTTTTGGAATGGCTAATTGAGCATTGCCACCAATTACTATAAAGGCTTGTTGCGTAGTACTTAAAATAGTGATCAGCTTTTGTTCTATTAGGGATCGTTGTGGTTCAATACCAGAAAGTAATAAGAGCCAGTAGCCAGATGAAGCAGTGCTTATTAATGTTGTTTGTAAGGTAAAAGCAGAGAGCCATCCAACATATACGGCGTTTTTAGGAAGATATCCACTATGCGATAGAGATCCAGCTAAGCCAGGACTTGCAGCTTGGTCTACAATCCAAGTTTGTGAAAATTTCTCTAGGAAAAGATAATGTACAATTTGCACTACCTTATTTATCCATGAGCCCATGCCCGTTTGGATAGCAATTTGATGGGTGAGTATTATACTGTTTATGTTGCTATGCCAAAGTCCGTATCGGTTATCACTTATAATAGTGTCTATACTATAACGTTTACAAATACTTTTTATTTCTTGATGCTCATGATAAATGCGTATAAACAGTTTAGGTATTTGCAAGCAGATATGTAAAAACAAAAATCGTTTGCTATACTTAACACCATAGCCATTTATTAGTAAAAAAGATAAGGATGGAAAATAGGCTTTTATTAGCGCTTGTTGTTGTTCGTTGCCGGCAAAGAAAACTTGTTTACCTTCTTGTAGTAAATGCTGTATAATAGGAATACAGCGTGTGGTATGTCCCATTCCCCAATCTAGCGGAGCAATTAAAATATTTTTAGCGTTTTTTAGAATTGCTTTGTTATTTTTACAAATGTAATCAGATTACTTATGAAGCGCAAAGCTGCACCATTTATATACGGTTTAATTTTTATTGCCTTAGCTAGTCAAGTACTAAGTTCTTGTGCTAGTGCTAAAAAAGGTTGTGGTTGTGGTACGGATATCAATAGAAATTACGGACCCAAGCGTTTTCATTAAATAGCCTGAATGCCTAATCCATTTTTATCTTCTACGTTCAGCATAGCATTTTCGTAAAAGAGTCCTTTACCACTATCTTCTTTGAGTAATAGGGGACCGTCAGCATCTAATTTATCTACCAAGTATTGCAAGTGTACTAAAGGCGCAGTGCCAATACTACATTCATTCATATTGCCAAGCATAATAGACAAACCAAGGCTTCTGGCTTCTTTTATCATGCGAAGGGCTGGTGTAATACCACCACATTTGCTGAGTTTAATCGTGATGCCATCAAAGGCATCTTTACAAATGGCCACATCTTGTTCTGTTACACAGGCTTCATCGGCATAAAAGGGAATCTTACTTTTTGATTTCAACTCGTGCATAGCTTCATAGTTGTTCTTATCAATAGGTTGTTCAATAAGTTCTATGCCCAACTTTTCAAATTCGGGAAGTAATTGCAAACAGGTTTTTACATCTAAGGCTTCATTAGCATCAATTCGGATAAGCGATTGGGTATGTGCTCTCAGTAGTGCTAAGGTATCAATATCACGTTCATTACTAAATTTTACTTTATAAATAGGCCAGGGATGCGCTTTCATTTTTTCTAACATTTTTTCTGGCGTATCAAGCCCTATGGTATAATTTGTATCTAATGCTGGTCTTGGTGTAATACCAATTTGTTGGTATACCTTCTTTTGGCGCATTTTAGCAAACAAGTCCCAACCGGCACAATCTAAAGCGGCAATCAAAAAATGCTGATCGGGAAAGAGGTGGTGTAAAAAATGCCAAAATCGTTCTGGGTCTGTGAGGGCATATTTTTGGATGAGTAATTTTTTTTGCTCTAGCATCAGGATCATTGCATCTAAGTCAATACCATAATAGCTTATTTTACAGGCCTCACCAAAACCCCAATAAGGGCCCATGCCTAAGGCAATAATCAATGCTTCTTGCTGGGTTTTAGTACCTTTTGAAATCGTAAATGGGTACTCGAAAGCGTGACTTACTTTTTTGTAATGGACTTGTAGCATAGCCCAAAGGTGCAACTATTTTGTAGGAGTACAAAGAAATAAGGAGCGGTTTTCCGCTCCTTATAACAACCAATAAACCGATAAAGGCATAACATATTTACATACACACTAACGATAATTACTTAACCAATAAAGTAATCTTGTCTAAGTATATACAATAACCGTGCCAAAGTTTTTAAAAGGGTAAAAAATCTAAAATTTAATAAATAATAATACGGATGGTTGTTGTTTATTATTTTAATCTTCGAAACACAATTAAATACAACACACGTACACAACATCAACAAACCATAGTAATGCAATAATTTTAAAAGCCCTTGATATTTTGTTTTTCATTTTTTATAAAATTGACGTTCTCGGTTTTTCCAATACTAGCTATTTAAATCCCCAACAACTAATTCCAATTTTGTACCTTAGCTTTATAAAAGAAATAAGGAGCGGTTCTCCGCTCCTTAGTAACAACCAATAAACCGATAAAGGCATAACGTATTTACATACACACTAACGATAATTACTTAACCAATAAAGTAATCTTGTCTAAGTATATACAATAACTGTGCCAAACTTTTTAAAAATGGAAAAAAAGGAGAAAATAAGTGTTCTTTTAGTGCAAATAGACCTCATTTCGGATGATTATAGACAAAATCTATCCAAAATAGAGAATTTTCTTGCATTACATCAACCTCATAATGCCTTAATCATCTTACCGGAGATGTTTTCTACTGGTTTTACTATGAGCCCCGAAACGCTTTTAGATCCTTTAGGTCATGAAGCCATCAAGTGTTTACAAACATTAGCTAAACAATACTCTTCGGTTATTGCCGGATCTTGCGCGCTCCAAGATCAGGATAAATATTATAATCGTTTTTTGTGGGTACTGCCCAATGGTCAGCTGCATAGCTATGATAAAAAACATTTGTTTGCTTATGCGGGCGAAGACAAAGCGTATACGCCTGGCGATAAACGCGTTATTGTTTCTTTGGGTGGCTGGCGATTTTTAGTGCAGATTTGTTACGAT
>Ga0222712_10000442_pt1 | contig 55053 bp, 31 predicted proteins | sample C33_657DmetaG_FD_165043 | JGI IMG/M metagenome (GOLD analysis project Ga0222712, IMG submission 165043) | Estuarine water microbial communities from San Francisco Bay, California, United States - C33_657D | ecosystem: Environmental > Aquatic > Marine > Unclassified | place: USA: California... | reverse complement strand
ATAACGGACCTGGGCGCGGCAGATGTGGCCGTAGTGGCAGCCGGTGAAATTACGGTCATCGAGCTCGACGTCCACCATCGAGGCGCCGTCGAGCTTGATGCGGACTTCCACGACGGAGTCCTTGTTCGGGACTTCGAGGCCGAAGACGGCGGCGTGGGCCTTGATGACGCCCTTGCCATCCTTGGTCGGCTCGTCCTTGACGCGGGTCTGGGTGCCGAGGAGCGCGCCATCGGCGACCTTGAAGGTGTCGACCACGCGGACCCAGCGCTTGTCGGCTTTGCCGGAGAAATCGTCAGCGAAGAGCAGTTCGCCCTTCTTGGCGATGGATTCGGCCGGGATCGCCGGGAGCTTAGGAGCGTCGGCCGCGAAAGCGGTGGCGACCAGGAGGAGCGGGAGGAGGTGCTTCATTTTGATTTAGGGGTAGGGGTAGGGATAGGGGTTGGGGTGGGATGATGGCAAGCCGTGAGGGGACATGTAGGCAAGGTGACATGGGGACACGCGGAGAGATATAACTCAAAGGGGGAAGCATAGGGAGACCGGATAGTTAGCTGGGGCAGCATCAGAGGTAGGGTCGTGCGGCCCGCACGAACGCGGATGACCGGGCCGGTCATCCCTACCTAAACCGCAGCATTCATTCCGGCCTCCGGTCTCCCTTTGAGTGGTGGAGGTAGGGCTGGCCATCCTTGGCCGGCCTCGGTCGAGCAAGGATGCTCGACCCTACCCATATGAGGTGTTGGCGACTGGGAACACAGACTACGCTGATAGGGCATGACATAGTCCTGCCCCTACCCTGCGGCGGCCTAACCGCCAACCGCTATCCGCTAACCGCCAACACCTAAGTGCGGCCCTCCTTTGTCCCTTTACACTTTTGACCCTTTGCCCCGAGATGGGCCGCGATGTCCCCCAGCCGGCTGAATTTCAAACTCGAGGCGACGGCCACCGGCTCGCGCGCCCGGGCGGCGACGTTCCGCACGCTGCACAACGAGGTGAAGACGCCCCTGTTCATGCCCGTGGGCACCCAGGCGACCGTCAAGGCGCAGACGTTCGACACCCTGCTCGAGTCGGGCTCCCAGATCCTGCTGGCGAACACCTACCACCTGCTCCTGCGTCCGGGTCCCGAGGTCTTCAAGAGCTTTGGCGGCATCCACAAGTTCACCGGCTGGGAGAAATCCTTCCTCACCGACTCCGGCGGCTTCCAGATCTTCTCGCTCCCGCATGCGCGCAACATGAAGGAAGAAGGCGCCGAGTTCCGCAGCTACGTCGACGGCGCCATCCACCTGCTCAGCCCCGAGACCAGCATCGGCACCCAGGTCGCCATCGGCAGCGACATCATGATGGTGCTCGACCAGTGCATCCCGTCGACGGCCGACAAATCCACGGCCAAGGAAGCGCTCGAGATCACCCATCGCTGGGCCATCCGCAGCCTCAAGGCCCGTGGCGATTCGCCGCAGTCGATGTTCGCGATCGTCCAGGGCGCCCTCTACCCCGACCTCCGCAAGATCAGCGCCGACGGCCTCACCCAGCTGCCCTTCGACGGCTTCGCCATCGGCGGCCTCGCGGTCGGCGAAGGCAAAGCGCAGCGCGAGGACACGTGCGAGATCGCCGCGGCCATGCTCCCGCACGACAAGCCGCGCTACCTGATGGGCGTCGGCACCCCGCTCGACCTCCTCGAAGCCGTCCATCGCGGCGTCGACATGTTCGACTGCATCATCCCGAACAAGGTCGCCCAGTTCGGCACCGCCTACACCTCGCGCGGCATCCTGCAGCTGCGTCGCTCGATCTATAAGTTCTCCGAGGAGAAGATCGACCCCCTGTGCAAGTGCCCCGTCTGCGCCAAGTATTCACGCGGCTACCTGCACCACCTCACCAAGACCCAGGAGCCGCTCGGCTGGACGCTCCTCGGCCAGCACAACATCTTCTTCTATCACCAGATGATGCGGGAGATCCGCCAGAGCATCCTCGAGGATTCCTTCCTGGCGTATTACCACGACCGCCGTCAGGTCCTGCAGGTCGAGGATATGGACAATCCCGCCGTGCCGCCCAAGGTCGGCAAGGAACGCCGCCCGCGCACCCTGGGCGATTACGAAATCCATATCCACGAGATCGGCGGCTACGCGAATATCCGGCAAATCTCGTCCGGCGAGATCATGCACCTCCGCCGCGCGCCGATGGACGAGGCCAAGGCGCTGTATGTCGACCAGGCCAAGCTCGCCGAGCGCCTTAAACTGCCCGAAGGCCAGACCCCCGAGACCGCCGCCCCGATCGTCATCTGGGACCTTGGGCTCGGCGCCGCCGCCAACGCCATGGCGTCGATCCTTTGCTACGAGGCCGAGGCCGCCAAGGGCCCCGTGCGCAACCTGAAGGTCATCAGCTTCGAGAACGACATGGATTCGCTCAAGCTGGCCATGACGCACAAGAACCGCTTCGAGTACCTGCGTCACTCCGGTCCCGACGCCGTCCTCGCGCGCGGCACCTGGCAGTCGCGCCAGTATCCCGGCCTCAGCTGGGACCTGCACGTCGGCGACTTCTGGCAGCTCGCGTCGAAGGCTTCCGCCGCGCCGGACATCATCTACTACGACTTCTTCTCGCAGAAGACCAATCCCGACTCTTGGGAACTCGAGTCGTTCGACAAGCTCTTCGCGTTCTGCGACCCCAAGAAGTCGGCGCAGCTCTTCACCTATTGCTCGTCGACGACCATGCGCGTCGCCTTGCTCAACGCCGGCTTCTTCGTGGCCAACGGCGAAGGCACCGGCTCGAAGAAGGAGACCATCGTCGCGCTCAGCCCCGGCTTCCCCAAGCCCTGCCCCTTCCCCTTGGTCGGCGAAGAATGGCTGGATCGCTGGCGCCGCTCCTCGAAGAAATTCCCGGACGGGCTCACGCCCGAGCAGCAGGCCGCGGTCGAGAAGCGGATCGAGGGGCATCCGCAATTTTCACAGGGGTGAAAATTGGCGAGAGAGTATAGAGTTCCGAGTATGGAGTATCGGTGAGTGGTGAATTTTCAGGTGACGGGTGACGGGCCCGGGCATCGGGAGTTCTGGGTTCGGCCATTCGGGCAACGGGAGCTGGCACCCGGGTTCCGGCGGCTGAAGGCTGAACGGCTGAATCCCGAGAGGCTGACCACCGTGGCCGTCACCCGTCACCGGGAATGAACAGTGGTCGAGCAAGGATGCTCGACCCTACCCGATGCAATCTCCTGCCACCTGAAACCTGGGGCTGCCACCCGCCACCTGAAGTTTAGAGCTACCGCACTGTCGTGACGCGATCCCGACCCTACCCCGATACTCCATACTCTATACCCTCAGTTAACCTTTCCTTAACCCTGAGGTTGGTATAGTCATCGTCTTCCCCTCGTGGATTCCACCCCGCCCAAGCCGCCCCGTCTGCGCCCTCGCGCGCCGACGACCCCGCCGCCTCCGCCGCCCCCGCCGGCGGAGACCGTGGCCGCGGCCGCACCCGAGCCGACCCCGGAGCCGAAGCCTACGGCGGTGAAAAAACGCTCCTTCGGTTTCCGGCTCTTCAAGTTCGGTGGCGAAGGTCTGGTCGTCTCGCTGATGATCCACGGCCTGCTCCTTTTCCTCGCGACCGCCTGGGTGGTGTCGGTCGCGGTCATCCAGAAGAAGGAACCTAACAGCTTCGCCACCGGGGCCGGCGGCGGGAACGGCGGCGAGCGGGCGATCGCGCAGAAGACCAAGGCGAAGCCGAATTCTCCCAAGAGCCTGACCAAGAGCGCGACGCGGATCACGTCGAAGAACGCCCACGCCGAGCTGGCCCTGCCGGACATGCCCGATCTCAGCCGGGCCGCGATGAGCGGCATGGCGGCCTCGTCCAAAGGATTCGGCGGAGGCGCGGGCGGCGGACTCGGCGGCGCCCTCGGGATCGGCAAAGGCGGGAAGAATTTCACCGGCCGTTCGGTCATGGGCATGAAGATCAGCGGCGCCCACATCGCGGTGTATTTCGACAACTCCCCGTCGATGGAACCCTACCTCGCGGGCGTCGAGAAGCAGATCAAGGAGCAGTTCCCGAGCGCGGACGTCTTCCGTTATTTCGGCATCTTCAACCTGAACCAAGACGGCGAAGTCGTGGGCGGAAAACCTAACCAAAAGTACGCCATCGAGACCGTCGAGCAGATCGCCGCGAACCGTAACGGCGGCCGCCGCGGCGCGGCCAACGACCCCAACAAGCTGAGCCCCGCGGGCCGGAACATGCTCAGCGGCAAGGACGCCCAGTTCCGCGTCGGCGGCGTCGGCGCGTGGCTCGAGGTCATGCTCGCGCAGAAACAGTATGACGCCCTCGTGATCTTCTCGGACTTCGAGGACGGCATCATGCAGTACCGCGCCAAGGGAGGGGACCGACCGAGACTCGTGTTCGACGCCGATCTCATTCCGCGCTCGGACGATCGTACCGCTGAGGAAAAGGCTTGGGAAGAGCGCTGGGTGCAGACCTTCGGACTCGCGGCCGACCACAAGGCCCCGCGTCTGTATATCTATTCCACCTCGAAGGAACCACAGGAACTGTATAAACGCTGCGTCCTCGCGTCGGGTGGAGAGTTTAAGATGGTGACCATGCAGCGAGGGGGGATGTTCCCGTCGCCTAAAAAGAAATAGGCGACGGAGGGGGAACTGCTGGCATGGTGAACGACTGCGAAGCAGTCGCGGCCAAGGCCGCAGGTAAACTAGTTGACCGGTTGATCAGTTGGCCAGTTGGCAAGGGAGACAAGTTAAAGGCCCGGAGGCTCAGAGGCTCGGTTGACCAGACCAAGGCACACTAGTTGAGCCGTTGACCAGTTGGCAGGTTGGCAAGGGAAGCAAAGATGCCGTGCAAAGGTGCAACTGCGGCGGCGCCGCGTGCAAAAGTGCAAAGGTGAAAGAGACAGCGCTCAAGGGGAGACCGGAAACCGGATGATTAGCTGGGGGCATACAAGGGCCGCCGCAGGGCGGCCAGAGGTAGGGGCGCGGCTTCGCCGCGCCCTCCACAAGAGGAGTGCACGATGAATCGTGCCCCTACCTTGGTTCGCCCTGCGGCGAACGGGTGGAGGGAGAGATCCGCGCAACGGGGTCAGACACGTTCAGCATTCCGAACGAAGTCAGACCCCATTGCGAGGCGGGTTAGGGATAACCCGCCCTACCCAGGTAGAGAGACAGTAATGTCGTGACGCGGTCCCGACCCTACCCAAGGCAGAGGCAACGAGGACAGCACGTGGTGCTGTCCCTACCTCGAGACATGGATCCGGTTCTTTCATCCTTTATCCCGCATCATTCATCCTGCATCTTGCCGTCACCCCCATGCGTTATCTGCGTCATCTGTATGTCCAGGTCTTGATCGGTATCCTGATCGGCGGAACCATCGGCTATATCTGGCCCGGGTTCGGTGCGCAGCTCAAGCCTCTGGGGGACGCGTTCGTGAGCCTGATCAAGATGCTCATCGGACCGATCATCTTCACCACCGTCGTCGTCGGGATCGCCGGCATGGGCGACCTCAAGAAAGCCGGCAAGGTCGGCTTCAAGGCCTTCGTCTATTTCGAAGTCATCACCACGCTCGCGCTCCTGATCGGACTCGTCGTCGCCAACGTGTTCACCCCCGGCGCCGGCTTCCATGCCACGCCCGCGTCGCTCGACGCCAAGGCCGTCGCCGGCTACGCGACCGCCGCGCAAGGCATGTCGGTCGTCGACACCCTGCTGCACCTCATCCCCAAGACCTTCGTCAGCGCGTTCGCCGAAGGCGATATCCTGCAGGTGCTCCTGCTCGCGATGCTGTTCGGCCTGGCGCTGGGGCGCATCGGCGACCACGGCCGGCCCGTCATGAACCTCCTGCACGAAGTCGCGCGGGTCTTCTTCGGCATCGTCGAGATCGTGAGCAAGCTGGCGCCGCTCGCGGCCGCGGGCGCCATGGCGTTCACCATCGGCAAGTACGGCATCGGCACCCTGTTCATCCTCGGGAAGCTCATGCTCTGCGTGTACCTCACCTGCGGCCTGTTCATCTTCCTGCTGCTCGGGGCGATCATGCGCGCCTTCGGCTTCAGCCTCTGGAAGATGCTCCGCTACATCAAGGAAGAGCTCCTGATCGTCGTCGGTACGTCGTCGTCCGAGACCGCCCTACCCGGCCTCATGGACAAGATGGAGAAAGCCGGTTGCGCGCGTCCCGTGGTCGGGATCGTCGTCCCGGCGGGGTATTCGTTCAACCTGGACGGCACGTGCATCTACCTGACCATGGCTGCGCTGTTCATCGCGCAGGCGACGGACACCCCCATGACCTTGACGCAGCAGCTCTCGCTCATGGCCGTACTGCTCCTGACCTCCAAGGGCGCCGCCGGCGTGACCGGCAGCGGCTTCATCACCTTGGCCGCCACCTTGGCGACGACCGGCAGCATCCCCGTGGCCGGCATCGCCCTGATCATCGGCGTCGATCGGTTCATGTCGGAAGCCCGCGCCATCACCAATTTCATCGGCAACGCCGTCGCCACGCTCGTCATCGCCAAGTGGAACGGGGATTATGATGCGAGCAAGGGAGCGGAAGTGACCAAGTAGAGGACACCAGGGCTCGGCCAAAAGACCGTGCAAAGGTGGTATACGAGAGTATCGAGTATGGAGTATTGAGTATAGAGAGAGGCAGAACTCAAAGGGGGCAGCAGAGGGAGACCGGATAATTGGTAGGGGCATCCATTTTCAGGTGACGGGTGACGGGCACGGGTATCGGGATTTCAGGAGCCGCCGTTCGGCTATCGGGAGCTGGCACCCGGGTTCCGGCGGCTGAAGGCTGAACGGCTGAATCCCGGAAGGCTGACCACCGTGGCCGTCACCCGTCACCTGGAATGAATGTAACTAGTTCAGCACACAGTGCTTCCGCCTACCTCGAGGCAGGCGGAAGCGTCGCCGACGCGTCCCTACCAAATAAAAGGGCCGCCTTACCCGGGCGACCCTCCGGCTGCGGACAGCCGTACCTATGCTATGAAGACCGACACCAGATCAGAACGAGGACGAGAGGCTGAGGTTGAAGCGGTTCTCGGAGTAACCGTTGTCGCCCTTGCGGTATTCGTAGGAGGCCTCGGCGTTGAGTTCGCCGAGCTTCCAGCGCATGCCCAGGGTGCCGACGGCGTAATCGCGATCGGCGTTCGGGAGGGTCATCGCGACGCCGACCGTGCCGCCGTTGGTGAGGACCGAGACGTTGGAGGTCTGGTCCTTGCCGCCGAAGTCATGGTCGAAGCCCGCGCGGAAGAACGGCGTGCAGCTGCCGCCGGTGATCTCGAAGGCCTTGGCCAGCTCGATGGAAGCGGACGCCGTATTGGTCGTCAGGCGCTGGGTCGGGTAGGTCACGCCGCCGACGCCGGCCTCGGCGTAGCCGTCGACGCGGACCGAGGTGCGGGAGAGACCGACCGTCGGGATGACGGCCCAGCCGCCGAATTCGGCCACCGTGGCGCCGACGACGACCTCAGCCGAGAGGCTGGAACCGGCGGTCGAGCCGACCGGGGTGGAGCCATAAGCGCCGGCGGACTGGATGGAATCGAAGTCCTGGGTGCCGGCCGTGAGGGTCACGCTGCCGAAGAAGACGTCGCCGCGGCCCATCAGATAGGAGGTCACGCTGCGACCCGTGTAGCCGATGTTCGAGCCGTCGGAGCCTTTGGACTTGCCGTCCTGCATACCGATGCCGAGGCCGAAGACGAAACCCGTGCCCACGGACCATTCGAGGCCGACCGCGCCGGCGTTGGCGCGGGCGTCGATGGCCGGGGTGAGCACGCCGGCGTCTTCGGAGATATTGCGGATGCTACCGTCGAACCACCAGCGGAGGCCGCCCTGGACGCCGTGGGTCAGCGGGAGGCCGCTGGCGCAGAGGTCGGAGGTCTGTTCGGCCGTCTGCCAATCGAAGTCGGCGGCGACCTTCGGGGCGGCGAGGCGCATGCTGCCCGTGAGGCGGCCCTTGAGGATCGAGCTGAAGCTCGTGCCCATCATCTGGGTCGAACTGAGCGACTTGGAAGCCATCACCGGGGCGCGGTTGGTGGCGGAGATCACCAGCCCCGGGTCGACGTAGCCCGGGAGGGTCACGCGGTAGACCAAGACGCGGTTCGGGTTGTCAGCAACCGAAGTGCCCGCGGTGGCGTCGACGGCCGGCTGGCCCAGCATCGTCACGCTCGTGCCGAGGAAGTCGTTGTCATTACCTACCATCAGGAAGTAGTCGTTCGGAGCAGCCGCATCGAGCACGGGGACGATCGTCAGGGCCTCCCACTTCTCACCGAGGGAGTTGACGGAGATCGGGTTGGCCGAGCCCTCGGCGGCGACGTTCGTGTCGATTCCGAAGCGGGCGAGCTGCGAGGGGTTGATCAGGTTGACGAAGGGAACCGCCTGGGCGGCGACAATTCCACCGAGCGTGCCGCCAGCGAGGCCGTTCGAAGTAGGTGTGTAACCCGTCTCATACTGAGTGCCGGAAAGATTCGTGGCGCCGTTGGTGGTGACGAGCGAAACCGTCTTGAAAACGATAGGGCGAGTGTTGTCGCCGGAGCCGTTGCCGTTGCCGTCGCGGGTGAGTACCAGGAAGGTCGTCGGGGAAAGCGCAACGAGCTCAGACTGGGCGGCGGTGCGGTCGGCAGCACCACCGGTGCCGTCGCGATCGAAGGTAGGCAGCTCAACCAGGTAGTGGCCGACCGTGGAGGTCGGGGTAGCGGTCTTGCTCACGTCATAGACCATCAGGCGAGTGTAAAGACGGTCAGCTGAGTTGGACGAAGAAGGGTTATCCTGGCGAGTGGCGCTCTGGAGCATCGTCACCAAGTAGCGACCATCGGGGGTCAGGTCGACGGCCTCCATGCCCTGATTGTCACGACGACCACCCGTCTGCACGCCGGTGGCGATGGCGCCCGAAGCGGTGGTGAAGCCGGTGAAGCCAGACGCAACGGAGAACTGGGGGAGAAGAGCCTGAGGCGGGGTGATGAGGCCGAGCATCTGACCCGTCTTGCTCACATGGTAGACGGTGGCGCCGTATTCGTCGGAAATGTAGAAGGAGCCGTCGGCGCGGATGGCGAGGCCTTCGCCGTCGATGGCGAACTTCCCACCCGCCGTGGCGACATTGCTGAAGCCCTGCAGGGTGGTTGCACCAGTCGGATCCACGGCGGTCGTGGTCTGACCAGCGAAGTCGGTGATGCTGATCGTGCGCTGCAACGCGAGAGACATTTGCGTCTGCGAAACGACGTTGGCCGTGTAGTCAGGCGTGAAGGTGAGGCCCATCTGATGGATGCGGGCCGGGTAGGCGATCAGGCCGGCGACGTTGTAACCGCGGTCCGGCAGAGTGTAGAGCGTGCCGGAGTAGGAGCCGTTGGCATTCTTGCGCCAGGTATTGTGATCGAGCTTGAAAGAGGAGAAAGAGCCAAAGGTGTCGCCACGGCCGTCGATCACGTTGGTGGCAAACACGCCGACGCCGACGAGACCCTTGTTGACGAAAGACTGGCCACCGAAGCTGACCGAACTCGAGACGGTCGGAGCGGTCGTATCGAGGAACGGCGTGCCGTAGTTGCTCGCATAGAGCGGGCTGACGGCGGCGGCGAGGAGCAGGGAGCGGGTGAGGTGGCGCATGTGGGTGCGAGACGTATTCCCTGTCCTTGCCGAAAAACCACAACACATGCGTTGTGACGTGTTCGCGGCGAATATGACGATTGAGGCGGAGCCGCACGGAGCCGTCATCAGAAGGACATTAACAAGGCGGGATCCGCGCCGAGGGCGAAGATACCGACATCATTCCGACGCCATTACGCCATATGCCGAGTTTTCGGCTTGGGGGAAATGCGCCCGAAGGTATGAATACCGCATGCGTCTCCTGAGCCTAGCACTTGGCCTCCTGCTGTTGACCGGCTGCAAGCCCGACAAGCCGATGCCGGACAACGAGAACGCCGTGACGGCCTTCGCGCTGCAGCACTTCATCGACAGTGATGAGATCAGCGGAGCCGTAACCGCCGTGGTCGGCCCGGACGGCATCATCGCCATCGAAGCCTTCGGCCTGGCGGACATCGCGAAGAAGCGTTCGATGGGCAAGGACTCGATGTTCTGGATCGCCTCGATGACCAAGCCCATGACCGCGATGGGCGTCATGATGCTCGTCGAAGAAGGCAAGGTGAAGCTCGACGACCCGCTCGAGAAGTACGTCCCGGAATTCAAAGGCATCCAGGTTAAGACCGCGCAAGGACTCGTCGCCGCGCAGCGCCTCGTCACCGTCAAGGACCTCCTCACCCACACCAGCGGCGTGGACACCGGCGCCGTCACGCCGCCCGGAGCGCCGATCGACACCCTGCCCTTGGCGGAGATGGCCGCCGCTTACGCCAAGAAGCCCCTGACCGACCAGCCCGGCACCAAGTGGTCCTATAACAACAACGCCATCAACCTGCTCGGACGCATCATCGAGGTCGCCAGCGGCAAGCCTTACGCGGACTTCATGGAAGAACGCCTGTTCGAGCCGCTCGGCATGACCAACACCACCTTCTGGCCGACGCCGGACCATCTGGACGTCCTGGCGAAGCCTTACAGCAAAAACAAGGAGACCGGCGCGCTGGTCGAAGCCAAGAACACGCGCTTCAGCGAACCCCTCCACGACCCGAAGCGCACGCCCTTCCCCGCCGGCGGCCTCTATTCCTGCGCCAAAGACCTCGGCAGACTTTACCAGATGCTCCTCAACGAAGGCGAACTCAACGGTAAGCGTTATCTCAAGGCCGCGACCTTGAAGCAGATGACCAGCAACCAGCTCGGAGACCTCCCCAAGGTCAGCTTCACCCCAGGCATGCACATGGGCCTCGGCTTCCACATCGTCAACGCGCCTCAGGAAGTCACCGAGAGCCTCAGCGTCGGCACGTTCGGCCACGGCGGCGCCTTCGGCACCCAGGCGTGGATCGACCCGGTCAAGAAGCGCGCCTACGTGCTGCTCATCCAGCGCACCGACCTGAAGAATTCCGACCAGAGCGAGATCCGGCGCGAGTTCCAGAAGGCGGCGAAGGAAGCGTACGCGCGCTGAGCAAAACACAGGCGCAAGGGGGGGGCACTGCGCACAGGTAGGGCCGACCATCCTTGGTCGGCCGCGGTCGAGCAAGGATGCTCGACCCTACCCGAGACAGCGGACGACCGGGCCGGTCATCCCTACCCAAGCCGCAGCATCCATTCCGGGTTCCCCTTGAGTGACTAAACATGCGGTCTCTGGTCTCAAAGGTAGGGCCGACCATCCCTGGACGGCCGCGGTCGAGCAGGGATGCTCGACCCTACCCGTTACCATGACGCCGCAGGGAGGCTGCGGCCCATTGACATTGTCACCCAGAGGATGAAACCTTTGGCTGTTACAGCGGTTATCCTTAAGTCCCCATGAATTTCCTCCCTATGGTCCTTCGTCGACCGGTCACCTTGGTCGTCGCGATCGTGGCTCTGGTGCTCACCGCCCTCTTCGGACTGAACCGCATGCCCAAGGACGTGTTCCCGCCCCTGAACGTCCCCACGATCTACGTAGCGCAGCCCTTCGGCGGGATGGAAGCCGGCCAGATGGAGGGCTTCCTGACGTATTATTACGAATACCACTTCCTGTACATCACCGGCATCGAGCACGTCGAATCCAAGAACATCCAGGGCGCGGCGGTCATGAAGCTCCAGTTCCACCCCGGCACGGACATGTCGCAGGCCATGAGCGAGACCGTCGGTTACGTGAACCGCGCGCGCGCCATGATGCCGCCCGGCACCGTGCCGCCGTTCGTCATGCGTTTCGACGCCGGCAGCGTGCCGATCGGCCAGCTCGTCTTCGCCAGCGAGACGCGCACCGTCGCCCAGCTACAAGACGCCGCCCTCAACACCGTCCGCCCGCTCTTCGCCACCTTGCCCGGCGTCTCGGCTCCGCCGCCCTTCGGCGGCAGCGCCCGCAGCATCTTGGTCAACCTCATCCCGGACCGCCTGCGCAGCACCGGCGTGACGCCCGAGGAAGTCGCCGCCGCCCTCGCCGGCGCCAACGTCATCACCCCGGCCGGCAACCTCACCCTCGGCGACCAGAACCTGATCGTCCCCGTCAACTCCACCGTCAAGAACATCAAGGACCTCGAGAACGTGCCGGTGCGACCGGGCCAGAACCCCGCGATCTTGATCCGCGACGTCGCCCAGGTCGTCGATGGCGCCGACGCCGTGACCAGCTACGCCTTGGTCGACGGCCGCCGCACGGTCTACATCCCCGTCACCAAACGCTCCGACGCGTCTACCCTCTCGGTGGTCGGCCTCGTGAAGGACAATCTCGCCGTCTTCCAGGCCGCCGTACCGGCGGACATCAAGGTCACGTACGAGATGGACCAGAGCCCGATCGTCAGCCGCGCCATCGACGACCTCTTCCTCGAAGCCTTGCTCGGCGCCGTGCTCACCGGCCTGATGGTCTTCGTCTTCCTGCGCGACGCCCGCAGCACGCTCGTCGTGGTCGTCAACATCCCGCTCGCGCTGCTCCTCGCCGTGCTCGGTCTCTGGCTCTGCAGCCAGACCATCAACCTCATGACCTTGGGCGGACTCGCCTTGGCCGTGGGCATCCTGGTGGACGAAGCCACCGTCGCCATCGAAGCCATCCAACAGGAACGCGAGAAAGGCCGCCCGGTCGCCCTCGCCGTCCGGGACGCCATCCGCCTGACCGCCGGCCCGCGCTTCCTCGCCATGACGTGCGTCGTCGCCGTCTTCCTCCCCTCCTTGTTCATGGAAGGTTCGGCCCGCGCGCTCTTTCTCCCGCTCTCGCTCGCCGTCGGCTTCAGCATGATCGCCTCGTATGCGTTGTCATCGACGCTGCTACCCGTCCTTGCCATCTGGCTGCTCAAGGATGGCGCCACGCATCAGGCCGGCTTCTTCGATGGGCTTAAAGCACGCTATGCCGCACTGCTCGACGGCGTGCTTGCCCGCAAGAAGACCTTCGCCCTGGCCGGACTCCTCGGCGGACTCGCGCTCGTCGCCCTGCTCGGCCCCAAGCTGGGCCGCGAGATCTTCCCGAGCGCCAACAACGGCCAGCTCCAGGTACGCCTGCGTGCGCCGGCCGGCACCAAGCTCGACAAGACGGAGCAGATCGCCCTGCAGGCCCTCGGCCTCATCAAGGCCGAACTCGGCGCCGAGAATGTCGGCACCACGCTCGGGCTCGTCGGCGTCCACGCGCCCAACTACCCCGTCAACCTCATCCACGCGTGGAACAGCGGCACCGATGAGGCCACCCTCCAGGTCCAGCTGAAGGCCGGCGCCAAGGTCGACCTCGACGCCGCCAAGGAGAACCTCCGCCGCAAGCTCGGGGTCGCGCTGCCGGATGTCCGTCTTTCGTTCGAACCGGCCGACATCGTCAGCCGCGTCATGAGCTTCGGCGCCCCGACTCCGATCGAGATCGCCGTCAGCGGACCGGCCCTCGCGGATAACCGCGCGCACGCCGAAGCCATCCGCGCCGAGCTCGCCAAGATCCCCGAACTGCGCGACATCCAGTTCGCCCAGACGCTCGACGCGCCCGCGCTCGAAGTGAACATCAACCGTGAGAAAGCCGGACTCATGGGCATCAAGCTCAACGATGCCGCCCGCTCCGTGGTCGAAGCCACCGGTTCCAGCCGCTTCATCCTGGCCAACTACTGGGCCGACCCCAAGACCGGCGTCGCCTTCCAGGTCCAGGTGCAGGTTCCGGGCGCCGCGACCAAGAGCGTCGAGGATCTCCGCAACCTCCCGGTCGGCAACGCCGGCCAGCAGCCCGTGCTGCTCCGCTCCATCGCGACGCTCAAGGAAGGCGTCACCGTCGCGCAGTATGACCGATACAATATGCAGCGCCTCGCGACCCTTACCGCGAATTACGCCGGCACCGACCTTGGCCACCTCTCCGTGCGCATCGACGAAGCCATCGCTGCCGCCGGCAAACCGCCCGCCAAGGTCAAGGTCGACCAGCGCGGACAAGTCACGCCCCTGCGCGAGCTCTTCGCCGGCCTCGGCCGCGGGCTCCTCATCGCGCTCGTCCTCATCGCCCTCCTGCTCGCCGCTCATTTCCAGAGCGTCCGCCTCGCCGGCACCGTGCTCGCCGCGCTCCCGCTCGTCCTCGCCGGTGTCATCCTCGGACTCCTGATCACCTTCTCGACGCTCAACATCGAGAGTTACATCGGCGCCATCATGGCCGTCGGCGTCGCCGTCGCGAACGCCATCCTCCTCCTCACCGCCGCGGAACAGGCCCGCCTCGCCGGGGCCGATGCGACCACCGCGGCGCGCCAGGCCGGCCAGACGCGCCTGCGCGCGATCCTCATGACTTCGTTTGCCATGCTCGCGGGCATGGTACCCATGGCGCTCGGCTGGTCCGAGGCCGGCAGCCAGACCGCGCCGCTCGCCCGCGCGGTCATGGGCGGACTCCTCTTCGGCACCGTCGCCACCTTGACCTTCGTCCCCGCGCTGTACGCGTGGATCATGACGGGCGTCGGCCGCGCCTCCCATTCCGTCGATCCGGACGACACCCAAAGCACCCATTATCACAAAGACCATGCCGTCTCCTAAGCTCCTCGCGCTCTTCCTCGGCGCCCTCTCCCTGCAGGCCGCGGACCTCACCGTCACCCGACTGAAGACCGGCGACATCACGCGCAGCGTGCAGCTGCTCGGCGAAGTGCGCCCCAACCAGCAGGTCGCGCTCTACGCCAAGGTCGGCGGCTACGTGAAGGCGTTGCACGCCGACATCGGCGACCGCGTCGAAGCCGGCGCCGTCCTCGCCGAACTGGAGGTCCCCGAACTCGTGGCGGACGAAGCTCGTACGCGTGCCGAGCTCGCCCTCGCCGAACTCGAATTCAAGCGGATCCAGGACGCCTTCAAGCAGGCGCCTGACCTCATGCCACGGCAGAACGTCGACAGCGCGCAGGCCAAGCTCGCCGTCGCCAAGGCGCAGCAGGAGCGCAACGCCACCCTGCTCGGCTTCGCCCAGATCAAGGCGCCGTTCGCCGGCACCGTCAGCCGACGCTCGGTCGACAAAGGCGCCTTCGTCCCCGCCGCCACCGGCGGTGGTTCCGGCCAGGCCGCGCTCTTCGTGCTGACCGACGGCGCCACCGTGCGCATTCAGGCGGCCCTGCCCGAGACCGAGGCCGGCCTCGTCGCCGTGGGCCAGCCCGTCGTCGTCCTCGCGGAAGCCGCGGGCTCCAAGCCCTTCGAAGCCAAGCTCACGCGCGTCTCCGGCGTGCTGGACAACCCCAGCAAGACCATGCTGATCGAAGCCGAACTGGCCAACGTCGGCGGCGCGCTCAAGCCCGGCATGTACGCCAACGTGAAGCTCGGCATCGAGACGCGCAAGGCCGTCTCGCTGCTCCCGCTGACCGCCATCGTCATGGAGAAAGCCGTCGCCACCGCCTACGTCAACGAAGGCGGCAAGGCGCGTCGCCGCGTACTGAAGTCGGGCTTCAACGACGGCACGAACCTCGAGGTCCTCGAAGGCATCAAGCCGACCGAAGACGTCCTCGTCGTCGGCACCGCCACCCTTACCGACGGCCAGGCCGTCACCCTCGCCAAGTGATGCGCTCCCGCCTCCTGTTCGCCCTGCTCGCGACGACGCTCGGCGCCGTCGCGCAGGAAGCCATGCGCGGCGAACCCATCGACCTGCCCACCGTGCTGAAGCTCGCCGGAGCGCAGGGCATCGACGTCGAGATCGCCGAAGCCAAGCTACGCGAGGCCCGCGCGGCCGCCGACAGCAGCACCTGGGCGCTCTTTCCTACGATCTCCCCCGGCGTCGGCTACCGTAACCACACCGGCCAGGCGCAGAGCTTCGCCGGCCCCGTCTCGGAAGTCGGCAAGGAGTCCGTCACCGCCGGCGCCACGCTCTTCCTCTCGCTCGACCTTGGCGAGGCCGTGTACCGACGGCTGGCCGCCAAGCAGACCGCCCAAGCCGCCGAGCATGGGCTCGCGGCGCAGCGTCAGCAGACCGTCCAGCAGGCCACTCTCGCCTACTTCGACCTCACCCAGTCGCACCATGCGGTCGCGCTGCTCGAAGACGCGGTGCAGACCGCCCGGGATTACCAAGCGCAGGTCGGGAAGGCCGTGCAGCTCGGGCTGGCCTTCAAGGGCGACGAAATCCGCGCCTTCGCGCAGGTCAGCCGGCTCGAACTACGCCTAAGCCAGGCACTGGATCGTCGTCGGGCCGACGCCGCCCGCCTCGCGCAGTTGCTGCGGCTCAAGATCACCGAAAGCCTCCGGCCGGCGGACGATCGCCCCTTGCCGCTCACCTTGGTGGACGGACGACGCAAGCTGGACGAACTCGTCAAGGGAGCGCTCGCCAAGCGACCAGAGCTGATGGAAGCCGGTGCGCTCCACGAAGCGGCCCGGCATCAGGACGACGCGGCCAAATACGCTCCCCTCTATCCGACGCTGGGCGCGCAGGTCTTCGCCGGCGGCCTGGGCGGCAGCACCAGTTCAGCCCGCCGCGACTTCGCGAACAGCACCGATACCTTCGTCACCCTCAGCTGGAAGCTCGGCGCCGGCGGCCTCTTCGATTCGTCCCGGACGGCCGGAGCCGAAGCACGCCTCCGCCAAACCCAGCTCGCCGAGACCAAGACGCGCGACGAAGTCGTGCGCCAGGTCGTCGAAGCCCAAGCCCACGTCACCCACCTCGGCCAGCAGCTCAAGATCGCGCAAGCAGCCATCCGCTCGGCCGAGCAGGGCTACCAGCTCTCGCTCACGCGCAAGGAATTCGCGGTCGGTATCGTGCTCGAAGCGCTGCAGTCGCAGCAGGACCTCATCCAGGCCCGGCTCGATTATGCCACGACCGTCGGCGAGCTGAACAAAGCGCAGGTCAGGTTGAAGACCGCGGCGGGGGAGTGAGCGCGACTATGCCGCGAGGGGGACGCGGCGGTACCGCGAGAGGGCACGCGGGCATGGTGACACGGGGATTTAACTTAAGTGCAAAGGTGCAAATCGTAGCGGAGCTCCTGTGCAAAGGTGGCACACGAGAGTATCGAGTATGGAGTATCGAGTATGGAGTATGGAGTATGGAGTATAGGGAGAGGTAGAACTCAGAGGGGGCATCAACGGGAGACCGGATGATTGGTAGGGGCGTGCGGCCCGCGCGCCCGCGGATGACCGGGCCGGTCATCCCTACCCAAGCCGTAGCATACTTCCCGGTCTCCGGTTTCCCCGTTAGCGACGAAACATGCGGTCTCTGGTCTCAAAGGTAGGGCCGACCACCCTTGGTCGGCCGCGGTCGAGCAAGGATGCTCGACCCTACCCGAGACACCTAGGGCAGCACGCAGTGCTGCCCCTACCTCGATACAGCTTCGCAGCGGAGCCGCGCTTACCAGCTCACGCGCAGGCCCGTGGTGACGCCCCAGCCGGAGTAAGCGCCACCGTCGTTGGCGCTGTCGATCATCCTGGAGTGCTGGACGCCGAGCTGGAACTTCAGCTTGTGGCCGTAGAAGTAGCGGTTGAGGCCGAAGTAGATCTCCTCGAGGCGGTCGCCTTTGCCGGAGGTGAGCATGCTTTCGTAGCGGGCGAAGCTAACGCCGTTGTTGTTGGCCGAGGTCACGCGGGTGTAGCGCACGACGGCCTGCCAATCCTTGTCAAAGGAGTAGCTCGGCATCAGCTGGATACCCTTGTAATCGGACTGGGAGCCCTGCCCTTCGGTCAGGCCCAGTTCGGCGTCGAAGCCCCAGGCCCCCTGGGTATTCTGGGAGATCAGCGAAAGACCCTGGGCATGATTGCGACTGAAGGCCTTGGGCGTGCCTGTCGTGTTCTGGGCGTCATTGCTCTGCGTGAAGTAATCGGCGCGCAGCGATGATTTCTGCAGGCCCGTGACGGCCGAGACATCACGGCTGAGGCTCGCGAAACCGATCGTCCCGGCGTTGAAAGCGCCGAAATCACGGTCGGCCGTACCGGAAGAGAACGCGCCGAGCTTCCAGGACCAGAGGCCGGCTTCGCCTTCGGCCTGCACGCCGGGGAGGTATTCTTCGGAGAAGCCGAGATTATAGGCGAGCGGGCTGCGGTCGATCGTCAGCAGGCTGTTGGAGGAAGTGCCGCCGTCGAGGGTGTAACGGACGCTCTGCTTGCCGACCGTGAGCGCGAAGGCCTTGCTCGGCGCCCACTTCACGTAGGCGTCGGTGTACTTGTTGAAGAGAGGATGCGGGACCTCGAGGCTGAGGTCGGTCTCGACGTGCAGGGTGAAATCCTTGAGGAACTGGATCTTCGTGCCCAGGCGGGTGCGGCGGCTCACGAAGTCGGAGTCCTGCGTGGAGCCGTTACGGAACTGGTACCAGTCGATATGCTGGCGGCCGACGATACGGACTTCGTTGATCGCGGCAGCGGCGTCGCCCTTGTAGACGGTCGCGGCGGACCAGAGCTTATCGAGGGTCGAGGGGGCGGCCGGGGCGGCCGATTGGGCGAAGCCCGGAGAAACAGCGGCGGCGGCGAGGAGGGGGAGAAGCGAGGTGCGCATGAGTGATGAGAATTCACCTTAAGGGGTGATTGTTACGATTAGATGTCAGAGGGGTAACAGTCCGCCATCAAAATGACATATTTGGCATAATAGGGTCAAAAACAGGAAAGGCGGCATTCAATGGGGCAGCATTCATCCCGGTCTCCGGTTTCCCTGTGAGCGCTGTAACACATCTTCGGGTCTCAGGTCTCGGCTGATCGGGTAACAGGTACGGGTGGGGACATTAAGTGCAAAGGTGGCATACGTGAGTATCGAGTATGGAGCATAGGGAGAGGCAGAACTCAAAGGGGGCACCAACGGGAGACCGGATGGTTGGCTGGGGCATAGGACCGCAGCATTCGTCCCGGTCTCCGGTTTCCCTGTGAGAGATAAACGTGGGGTCTCTGGCCGAAGGTAGGGCCGACCATCCTTGGTCGGCCGCGGTCGAGCAAGGATGCTCGACCCTACCCGAGACAACGGACGACCGAGCTGGTCGACCCTACCCTGCTTCGCAGCAGATCACCTTGCCAGCAGTTCCCCCATGCGACGTGCAGGGTGACGTTCACCAGCTCACGCGCACGGCCGTGACCACGCCCCATCCGTGATAAGCGCCGCCGTCGGCGGGATCGTCGAGCATGCGCGTGTGTTCGACGCCGAGCTGGCACTTCAGCTTGTGGCCGTAGAAGTAGCGGTTGAGCCCGAAGTAGAATTCGTCGAAGCGGTCGCCTTTCCCCGGCGTCAGCTTGGACTCGTAGCCCGTGAAGCTGACGCCGTTGGCGGCCGCGCTGCCGACGTAAGTATAGCGGAACACCACCTGCCATGCTTCGGAAAACGCATAGCTGGGCATCACCTGGATGCCGTGGAGATCCGGCTGCGCGTCGCGACCTTCGGAGTAGCCGACGTCGACGCCGAGGCCCCACGGCCCCTGACGGAGCTGCAGGCTGAGCGACAAGGCCTTCTCATGGTTGCGGGAGTAGGCCGTCGGGCCGCCCGTCGCGTTCTCATGGTCGGGACTTTGCAGCATGAAGTCGGCCCGGAGCAGCGCCTGGTCGACCTTCCAAGCGGGCGCGGCGTCGTAGCCGACGGACACGATGCCCAGAATGCCGGCGTTGAACCGACCGAACTCCGGGGTCGCCGCGCCGGAACTGAAGACGCAGCCACGCAGATGCCAAGGACCCCGCTGCGTGTCGCACGTCACGCCCGGCTGGCTTTCTTCGCTCATCCCGACGTTCTTGGCGAGGGCGCTGCGGTCGATCGTCAGGAGCTGATTGGCGGAAGTGCTGCCGTCCAAGGTGAACTTCGAAGGCTGCTTGCCGACCGTGACGAAGAGGTCCGGGGCGACGTTCCACTGGACGTTCAGGTTGCCGATCTTGCTATAAAGCGGTTCACGGGCATCGAGATCGTAATCCACCTCGACGTAGGCGACGAAGTCGCGGAGGAATTCGGCGCGCAAGCCGGTGCGCGTGCGACGGGCGGAGACGCCTTGGGCGCGCCGGGCGTCGTTGCGGTAGGAATACCAATCGAGGTGCGTGCGGCCCGTGAAGCGGAGCTCCTGGAAGAAGTCGTCCTGCGCGCCCTTGAGCAGCACCGCACGATTCCACAAGGCGTCGAAGGCGGCAGGCTCCGGCGTCGCGGCACCGGCCGTCAGCGGCGGCGCGGCGGCGAGGAGGAAGATCGTCAGGCTCTTCGGCATGGGCGAGGGCCGACAGAAAACCGAGCCGCTCCCGAAAACGAGCCATAAAGAGCGGATTAATGTCATATCGTCGGATTGCGTCCGCGGGCGCCGCTTTCTCTAATCCCCCTACCCCACCCCCGCCATGACCCTCTCCCGTCGAAACTTCCTGCGTACCGCGGCGCTGGCCACGCTCGCCTTCCCCGCGATCGTCCGGGCCCGCAACCTCAACTCCCAGGTCCAGATCGCGGCCGTCGGCACGGAAGCGAAGGGCTTCTCCGACATCGTGGAAATCGGTTCCCATGCCAAGGCGAAGTACGTCGGCTTCTGCGACATCGACGCCGGCAGGTTCGCGCGCATCGACAAGAAATACCCCGGGGTCGCCCACTTCGCCGACTGGCGCGAGATGTTCGGCAAGCTTGGCGACGGCTTTGACGCCGTCTCCGTGTCGACGCCCGACCACATGCATGCCCTGCCGACCATGGTCGCCATGCGCCTGGGCAAGCATGTCTACTGCCAGAAACCGCTGACGCACACCGCCTGGGAAGCCCGGCAACTACGCCTGCAGGCGGCGAAATCGAAGGTCCGCACCCAGATGGGCAACCAGATCCATTCCGCGAAGGAATATCGGACGGGCGTGAAGCTCATCCAATCGGGCCGTATCGGCAAGGTCCTCGCCGTGCACACCTGGCACCCGAACACCGGCAACAAATACACGGGCCTGAGCGCCGCCCCGGCGCCCGGCCCCGTGCCCGCGGGCGTGAGCTGGGACCTCTGGCTCGGTTGCTCGCCGACCCGCGAATTCGCGCCGGACGTCTACCATCCGTTCAAGTGGCGCGACTGGGTGGACTTCGGCAGCGGCACCATGGGCGACTTCGGCTGCCACCTGCTCGACCCCGTGTTCACCGCCCTCAAGCTAGGCAATCCGCTCAGCGTGAAGGCCGACAGCATCGGCGCCAACGCGCAGACCTGGTGTCGCGAGCAGACCATCGAATGGCTCTTCCCGGGCACCGAATACACGAAGGGCGACACCCTGAAGGTCACGTGGTATGACGGCGGTCGCCTGCCCGACCTCGCGCTGGCGCAGATGCCCGCTGGCAAGCCGTTCGTCGCCGCCGGCTCGATCTTCATCGGCGAACTGGGAGTGATGATGCTCCCGCACGTCGGCATGCCGCAGCTCTTCCCCGAAGAGAAGTTCGGGCGGAACCTGAACCCCGGCGAACTCACCCGCCGCGCGCGCGCCAAGGACAAGCCCACGGACAAGGTCGCCGTCGATCTCGCCGATTTCGTCGAAGGCTCGAGCCACTACCACGCGTGGGTCGACGCCATCGTCGACGGCCACGAGACCACGGATAATTTCGCCTATGCCGGCCCGCTGACCGAAGCCGTCCAGCTCGGCAACGTCGCCTCGCGCTTCTCCGGCGTGAAGCTCGACTGGGACGCCGCGGCCATGAAGTTCCCGCACCAGCCCGAAGCCGAAGCGTTGCTGACGAAGCCTTATCGCAAGGGGTGGGAATTGATCGCCGCGGATCGTTGAGAGGGGCGAGCGAGGGGGCATGGGGACATGGGGAGATACAGCACTCAAAGGGGGCAGCAGAGGGGAACCGGATGATTGGCTGGGGGCATCATGGTAGAGGCGTGCGGCCCGCGCGCCCACGGATGACCGGGCCGGTCATCCCTACCCATGACTGAAGGATTAATCCCGGTTTCCGGTTTCCCTTTGAGCGGGTTCCGAAGATAGCGGCCGCTGAGGTTGAAAACGGTATTCATGGCGACCGCCGAAATGCCCACCCCTACATCCTTGCAACCTTGCCCCTGAACAGGGGTTACTTAATCAGATTCCCATGAAACTGCCCCGTCTTCTGGCCTTCGGCTTCCTGTTCGCGACCGCCCTCCAAGCGGCCGATACTTCGAAGCTCAACGTGCTCTTCATCGCGGTCGACGACCTGCGCCCGGAAGCCAACGCCTCCGGGAGCACGCTGATCAAGACCCCGAACCTCGATCGCATCGCCGCCCGCGGCACCACCTTCGATCGCGCTTACTGCCAGCAGGCCGTCTGCAGTCCTTCGCGCTCTTCGCTCATGACCGGACGCCGACCGGACGCCACGCGCGTGTGGGACCTCGAGACGCACTTCCGCAAGGCGCTGCCCGACGCCGTCACGGTGGCGCAGCATTTCAAGAACAACGGCTACTTCACCCAGGGCATGGGGAAGATCTTCCACGGAGGTTACGACGACGCCCCGAGCTGGTCCGTGCCGTGGGGCACGCCGAAGGCCCCGACGTACGCCTCGCCCGAAGCGCAGAAGCAGCAGGCGGATCCGGCGAACACCAACAAGAAGGGCAAGATCAAGGGTCCCGTCACCGAAGCCGCCGACGTGCCGGACGACACCTACGTCGACGGCAAGACCGCGCGCCTCGCCGCCGAGACGCTCGCCGAGCTGAAGAAGAAAGGACAGCCCTTCTTCCTGGCCGTCGGCATGGCCCGTCCGCACCTCCCGTTCGTCTCACCCAAGAAATATTGGGACCTCTACGACCCGAAAGCCATCTACGTGCCCGCCTACCAGAAGCTCCCCGCCGGCACCCCCGAATTCGTCGGCCACAACAACAGCGAGCTCAAGAGCTACTCCGACGTCCCTGACGTCGGTCCGATCGACGAAGCCACCGCCCGCCACCTGCGTCACGGCTATTACGCCGCCATCAGCTACATGGACGCCCAGGTGGGCGTCGTCCTCGATGCGCTCGAGCAGCAGGGCCTCGCGGACCGGACCGTCATCGTCCTCTGGGGCGATCACGGCTGGCAGCTGGGCGAACACGGCCTCTGGCATAAGCACACCAACTTCGAGGTCGCCGCGCGCGCGCCGCTGCTGATCAGCATGCCCGGCCAGAAGGCCGCCGGCCGCAAGAGCGCCTCGCTCGCCGAGTTCATCGACATCTACCCCACCCTCGCCGACGCCTGCGGGCTCCCCAAGCCGAAGGACGTCGACGGCGTGAGCCTTCGTCCGGTCCTCGACGACGCCGACGCCAAGGTCCGCCCGGTGGCGATCAGCCAGTACCCGCGCACCGACGCCGGCAAGGCGCTCATGGGCTACAGCATCCGCGACGACCGCTGGCGCCTGACGCTCTGGCGCGCCCGCGCCGACAACACCATCCACGCCACGGAGCTCTACGACGAAGCCAACGACCCGCATGAGACCGTCAACGTGGCGACCAAGGCCGAGCACGCCGAAGTCATCGCGCGCCTGAGCAAGCACCTCCCGCCGCCCATCGCGCCGGCCACGCCCCAGAACACGGAACCGAAGACCAAGGCCAAGAAGGGCAAGGCCAAGGCCGAAGCGGCCCCGGCGGCCAAGGCCGAAGCACCCAAGGACCGCGGACCCATGTTCGACGGTCGCGACGTGGACAAGGACGGCAAGCTTACCAAGGAAGAGTTCATGGCCAAGCAGAAGGACCCGGCCCACGCCGCCGAGAACTACGTCAAGTTCGACAAGGACAAGGACGGCTTCATCACGAAGGAAGAGTTCGTCAAGATGGGCAAGTAAGCCCTCCGGACGGCTTCCTACGCAAGGCGGACCGCAAGGCCCGCCTTGCTTATGCCTTCCTTCCGGACCGACCGGCCTTATCTTCCCCGACCATGAACCGCCCCTTCCTGACGCTCGCCCTGCTCGGCACCCTCGCGCTGCCGGCCGCGGAAAGCGTCACCACCCAGGTCATCATCGACGAAACGAAGCCCGGGCTCACGCTCCCGGCGGACTTCCTCGGCATCAGCTACGAGAAGAACGCGCTCGTCGAACCGCACTTCCGCGCCGGCAACACCGTGCTCGTGAACCTGCACCGCAACCTCGGCACCGGCACGCTGCGCCTCGGCGGCAACAAGGTGGAGCTCACCCGCTGGGATGCGGACGCCCCGGCCTCCCTCGACAAGGCGACCGGCCTCGCGGTGATCGGACGCGCCGCGTTGGACGACCTTTATGGCTTCCTCAAGGCCGCCGACTGGAAGTGCCTGCATGGCGTCAATCTGGCCGGCAACCGACCGGAAACCTCCGCCGACGAGGCCGCCTACGCGCTCAAGGTCGGCGCGGCCTCCGTGCTGGCCTTCGAGGTCGGCAACGAACCTAACCTCTACGTCGGCCACGACCTGCGGAAGACCGGCTACGACTGTCGAAGCTACCTTCCGGAAGCCGTCGCCGCGATCAAGGTCCTTCGCGACCGTAATCCCGGCATCATCCTCGCCGGACCGGCCACCGCGCGACGCCCTGACCGCTGGTTCGAGGATGCCGTCGCCGGACTCCGCGGCCGGCTCGAGATCGCGACCTCCCACACCTACGCGCTCTCCGGCGGCTCGACCAACCCGAAGTCCGCCAACTTCCCGAGCGCCGGCAACCTCCTGCTGCCGACGACCATGGCCAAGGACCTGACGATGGTGGACGAACATCTGGCCGCCGCGAAGGCCGCCGGCATGCGTTATCGCCTCGCCGAGTGCAATTCGGTGTCGAACGGCGGGCGCGCCGGCGTCAGCGACACCTTCGTGTCCGCGCTTTGGGCGACCGATTTCCTTTTCTCGGTGGCCGAGCATGGGGCCGACGGGCTCAACTTCCACTGCAACCTCAAGCCCGCCAGCTACTCGCCGATCGTATGGTCCAAGGCCGACGCCGCGTACGTCGCGCAGCCGATCTACTATGCCATGCTGGCCTTCCGAGAAGCCGCGCGCGGCCGCCTGCTGCCGACCGTCGTGCGCGGCGAGGCCAACGTCACCGCCCATGCCACGCTCGGAGCGGACGGCAAGCTGCGCGTCCTGCTCACCAACAAGGACCTCGCCCGGGAAGCGGTCGCCCACCTGCCGAGCCGACGGGTCAAGGCCTCCGTCGCCCGCCTGCAGGCCCCGAGCCCGGACGCCAAGGCCGGCATCACCTTCGCGGGCGCGAGCACCGACGCCGCCGGCAAGTGGACGGGCAAGACGACGGAAGTCCTCTTGGGCGACGGGCGGGGATTCGTCCTCCGTCTCCCGGCCGGCAGCGCGGCCGTCGTCACGGCCGACTAAGCCGAGCGGAGGCGGTCGGTCTCCCGCGCGCGGAATTGCGAAGGCGTGAAGCCCGTGTGCTTCTTGAAGTCCTTGCTGAAGAAATAACGGTCCGAATAGCCGACCTGTTCGGCGATCTCCTTGATGTCATCGCCCGTGTCGGCGAGGCGACGTTTCGCCTGGCTGATACGTTCGCGGCGCAGCCAATCGATCGGACTGGTGCCGAAGGAGGTCTTGAAGACGCGCGAGAAATGAGTGGGGCTCAGGCCGGCGAGACGCGCGAGCGACGGCACCGTGTGTTTCTGGAAATAGAAGAGCTTCATCTGCTCGACGCACCGGGCGAGGGCCGGCGGGATCTTCGGAGCCAGTTCGCCGGACTGCTGGCGGGCGCAGTAGGCCTGCGCGACCAATTCCGCCACCTGGGCATGGATCAGCGCCGGCGACGAAGGGGCGTCTTCGGGAATCAGCCGGAAGAGCTCCTTGAAGACAGGCGTCGCCTTGCGCAGGTCCATGCCGGAGATGACCGGGGTGTCGCGGACCCCGAGCAGATCGGAGAGCTGCGCCAGGCGAGGCCCCTCGGCGCGGATCCAATAGACCTCCCACGGCTCGTCAGACACCGCGCCGTGTTCATGCGGATGATGGCAGTTGATCCAGACCAGGTCACCGCGGCGGACCTGATGCGTGCGACCGGCGATACGCGTCCATCCCTTGCCGCGTAGACAGAGGATGAGCTCATGTCCGGGGAAGTGGTCGCGCTTGATGTGGTGCTCCGTGCCAGCGAGGAGATGGCCCGCGCGGGGCACGGTGTAGAACACGTCCTGGTGGGAAGGATTCGGGGTCGCGTAGAGGGAGACCGGGAAGCGGTTGGCGACGGGGGGCTGGGCCATGGTAGGATAATACAACCTGCCGGTCGGGGCTTGCCATTTAAAACTGTCGGCTTCGGCGTAGAATACTCCCCAGATGAATCAGCCGGCCCCGCTGCTCCTCGCCTTCATGGCGGTCCTGCTCCCCGCGCTCGCGGCGGAGCCGGTCAGTTTCAGCCGCGACGTGTTGCCGATCCTTTCCGACAACTGCTTCGGATGTCACGGCCAGGATGAGTCGCACCGCAAGGGTAAGCTACGGCTCGATGTCCGCGAAGCCGCGCTGGCCAAAGAAGCGTTCGTGCCAGGCAAGCCCGACGTCAGCGAGCTCATCAACCGTATCGTCACCACCGACGAGGACGAGCTCATGCCGCCGCCCAAGTCGCACAAGGCCCGCCTCACCGCCGCCCAGGTGGAACTCCTGCGACGCTGGATCGCCGAAGGCGCCGTCTGGGGCAAGCACTGGTCGTTCGAGAAGCCCGTGAAAGCCGCGACCACCGGCCACCCCGTCGATGCCTTCATCGGCCGCAAGCTCAAGGCCGAAGGCCTCCCTCCCGCCAAGGAGGCCCCGCGGCACACCTTGCTGCGCCGGCTCTCGTTCGACCTCACCGGCCTGCCGCCGACGGAGGCCGAGACCGCCGCCTTCCTCGCCGACGCCTCTCCGGAGGCTTATGAGCGGACCGTGGACCGCCTGCTCGCCTCGCCTCATTACGGCGAACGCATGGCGATGTGGTGGCTCGACGCGGCGCGCTATGCTGACACCGACGGCTTCCAGTCGGACGCCACGCGCACCAACTGGCCCTGGCGCGACTGGGTCGTCGAAGCCTTCAACCGCAACGTCCCTTACGACCAGTTCACCCTCGAGCAGTTCGCCGGGGACCTGCTCCCGAACGCGACCGCCGAGCAGAAGCTCGCGACCTGTTTCCAGCGCAACCACATGACCAACGGCGAGGGCGGCCGTGACCCCGAGGAATCCCGCGTCGACTACGTCCTCGACCGCGTGAACACCATGGGCACCACGTGGCTGGGCATGACGCTCGGGTGCGCGCAGTGCCATACGCACAAGTTCGATCCGATCACGCAGGCGGACTACTATTCCCTGTCGGCCTTCTTCAACAGCATCGACGAAGACGGCAAGGCCGGCGGCGCCGCGAAGCCCTTCCTGCCTTACCAATCCAAGCATGCCGCCCGGGCGATCGCCGAAGCCCAGCAGCTCGTCGACGCGGTGAAACCGGCCGAAGCCGCCGCCCGGCGGAAAGCCGAAGCACCTTTCGGCGGCTGGCTCGCGCAACGTCGCCGCGAAGCCGTCGCCGGCTGGCAGACCTGGAAGGTCATCAAGGCCGACTCCCTCGAGACCGCCGAAGGCACCGTCCTGAAGCAGGAAGCCGACGGCGCCGTCCAGGCTTCGGGACCGCACCCTAACCAGGACGAATACCGGATCGTCAGCCATGATCGCCTCGAGCGCATCACCGGCCTGCGCCTCGAGGTCCTCCCGCACCCCTCGCACACCAAGGGCGGCCTCTCGCGCGGCCAGGATGGCGAGTTCAAGCTCACGGACCTCAAATTGCAGGTCCGCACCCGGGGAAACCACCAGATCCGCGACATCCTCCTCGCGAACGCCGTCGCCGACGCGATGGCCGACAAGAAGAAGAACAACAACTACGGCGACGTGAAGGACACCCTCGACGACGATCCGCGCAACGGCTGGACGACCAAGGGCTTTGACCAGACCAAACCGCACGTCGCCGTCTACGCCCTCGCCGAACCGCTCGTGCTCGGGCCGGACGACGAGCTCATGATCGAACTGCGCCAGCGCTCGACGCTGGGCGACGCGAACATCGGCCGCTTCCGCCTCGCCATCGCCGCCGAGGCGGGCGAAGCCGTGAACCAGGTCGGCCGGAGCCCGCGCGAAGAACTCGCCGCCCTGCCCGCCGACCAGACCGTCGGGGCCAAGCTACGCGAACGACTCTTCGGGGAATTCCTCGCCGACCACGGGCCCTATCAGACCTCGCGTCTCGCGCTGGACCGAGCGCAGCGACAGCTCGCCGAAACCAAAGCCGCCGCGGGCAAGCTCAACGTCATGGTGCTCGCCGAGCGCAAGCAACCGCGCGACACCTTCGTCCTCGTGCGGGGCGTCTGGGACAAGCACGGCGACAAGGTAAGCCCCGACGTCCCGCAAGCGCTGGCGACCTGGCCCGAGGGCGAACCCCGGACCCGTCTCGGCTTGGCGCGCTGGCTGACCTCCAAGGACAACCCCCTGACCGCGCGCGTGACCGTGAACCATCTCTGGCAGATGCTCTTCGGCCAAGGCCTGGTGAAGACCACGGAAGATTTCGGGCTGCAAGGCGAACGACCGCTCCACCCCGAACTGCTCGACTGGCTGGCCGTGGACCTCGTCGAGCACGGCTGGGACCTCAAGCGGACGCTCAAGCTCATCGTCATGAGCGCGACCTATCGTCAGGACTCTTCGGCGACCCCCGCGCTGCTGGCCAAAGACCCGGACAACAAACTGCTCGCCCGCGGCGCGCGCTTCCGCCTGCCCAGCTGGATGATCCGCGACAGCGCGCTCCGCACCGCCGGCCTCTTCAACCCGGCCCTCGGCGGACCGCCCGTGCGTCCGTATCAGCCGGACGGCGTCTGGGAGGAGCTTTTCATGGGCCGCTTCAAATACGAGCCCAGCGAGGGCGCGGCGCAATATCGTCGCACGCTGTACGCCTTCTGGCGTCGCTCCATCGCGCCCACCTTCCTCTTCGACTCCGCCCAGCGACGGTCCTGCGAAGTACGGAACGGCCGTACCAACACCCCGTTGCAGGCCCTGACCTTGCAGAACGACCTCACCTACCTCGAAGCCTCGCAAGCCATCGCGGCGGACATCCTCCGCACCTCCGGCGACGCAGGCCGACTGCAGGCGCTCGCCCGCAAGGTGCTTTCGCGCGAACTCGGCGACAGCGAAGCCGCGGCGCTAGGCAAGACGCTCGAGAAGGCCCGGGCCTATTACCGCGCGCATCCGGCCGACGCCGCCAAATTCCTCAAGGTCGGCCAGCGCCACCCGGCCGAGGCAGACCAACCCGAACTCGCCGCCTGGACCGTCGTCGCGAGCCTGGCCCTCAACCTCGATGAGGCGATTACGCATGAGTGAACGCCAAGAGACAGATGAAGAACCGATGAACGATGGAGGATGGACGATGTAAGCCAGAAGCAGACCAACATACCGACTATCAAACTCCCCATTCCTCGCCTATCACCCATCGCTCATCATCCATCCCTCATCGCCCCTCTGTCATCTGCCCTCCGTCACCTGTGATCTGTCATCATTAATCCTCCATCTTCCATCCTTCATCTTCACGTGTCCTCCCTCTCCCGTCGTTCCTTCCTCGCCACCGGCGTGGCCGCTCTGGTCGCCCCTCGCCTGCTCGCGCAAGCCGCTGGCACGCCCGCGCACCACGGCGCGATCGTCGGCCATGGCGAGTTCCGTTATCGCGTGGACAAGCTCTGGTGTCAGGCCGACAAGGCCAAGCATCCCGTCAAGGATTGCCATGAGATGGTCCAGTCCGCGGACGGTCGCCTCTTCCTCATCACCAACCATAAGCAGAACAACGTCCTGGTCTTCGACGTCGCCGGCAAAGTGGCCGACGCTTGGACGCTGGGCATGGGGGCGGGACACGGGCTGACCCTGCATCGTGAAGCCGACGGCACCGAATACCTCTACCTTACCGACAACTCCGGCCGCATCGCCAAGACCACGCTCGCCGGCAAGGTCGTCCTGGAACTTCCGCACGCGCAGAAGTGCGGGGCCTATTCGGACAAGGAACCCTACGCGCCGACCGAGACCGCCGTCGCGCCCAACGGCGACATCTACGTCGCGGACGGCTACGGCTCGCAGTTCATCCTGCGATTCGACAAGACCGGCAAGTATCTTGGCAAGTTCGGCGGCAAGAGCACCCAACCGACCAACCCCGGCAAGTTCATGCAAGCTCACGGCGTCGCGCTCGACACGCGCGGCCCGGAGCCCCTGCTCGTCTGCACCGAGCGCGTGCGCAACGAGTTCAACTGGTTCACCCTCGAAGGAAAGCACGTCCGCGGCGTCTACCTGCACGGCGCGTACGTCAGCCGCCCCGTGATCGCCGGCAAGCACCTCTATTCCGGCGTCTGCTTCGGCGCCAAGCCTGACGACCCCCGCATGTGGCAAGGCCGCGGCTTCGTCACCATCCTCGACGACCAGGACCGCGTCGTCTCGAATCCGGGCGGTCAGGAACCCAAGTACGTCGACGGACGGCTTCAGCTCATGCTGCAGGACCAGCCCGTGTTCAACAACTGCCACGACGTCTGCGTCGACACCCGTGGCGACCTTTACGTCTGCCAGTGGGCCAGCGGCAACGTCTACCCCTACAAGCTCCACCGCCTCGCATGAACCCCGATCCGCTCGACCCCTCGCGCCGTTACTTCCTCGGCCAGTGCACCGGCCTGTCGCTCGGCGCCATGGCGCTCTCGACCCTCATCGGCCGCGCCCTCGCCGCCGACGGCGCCGGCAAGCTCGGCCTGCCGAACCTCCCCCACTTCGCCGCCAAGGCCAAGCGCGTCATCTTCCTCACCCAATCGGGCGGCCCTTCGCAGATCGAACTCTTCGACGAGAAGCCCGGCCTGATGAAGCTCGCCGGCACCGAGCTGCCGGAGTCCGTGCGACGCGGCCAGCGCCTGACGACCATGACCTCGGGCCAGAAGCAGCTCATCAAGCCCGCCGCCACGAAGTTCGAACGCTGCGGCCAGAGCGGCCAGAGCATCGGCGAATGGCTGCCGCACCTCAAGACGGTCGCCGACGACCTGTGCGTCGTGCGCTCGATGCACACCGACCAGATCAACCATGCCCCGGCCATGACGCAGTTCCTGACCGGCAACCAGATCCCCGGCCGGCCGAGCCTCGGTGCCTGGGCGAGCTACGGCCTCGGCAGCGAGAACCGCAACCTCCCCGACTACCTCGTCCTGCTCTCCAAGATGCAACGTCCGAGCGACCAGCCCTTGTATGATCATTATTGGGGCAGCGGCTTCCTCCCGTCGCGCTACCAAGGCGTCAAGCTGCGCAGCGCCAAGGACCCCGTCCTCTACCTGCGCGACCCCGACGGACTTCCGCGCGAGCTCCGCCGCGAGATGCTGGACGGGCTCGGCGCCATGAACCAACGCGCGCTTGAGCGCAGCGGCGACCCCGAGATCTCCACGCGCATCCGCCAATATGAAATGGCCTACCGCATGCAGGCCAGCGTGCCCGAGCTCACCGACCTTAGCGACGAGAAGGACGAAGTCTTCGAGCTCTACGGGCCGGATTCACGTCGCCCCGGCAGCTACGCCGCCAACTGCATCCTCGCGCGCCGGCTGATCGAACGCGGCGTGCGCTTCGTGCAGCTCTTCCACCCCGACTGGGATCACCACAGCCGGCTCACCTCCTGGTGCACCGCGCGTTGCCGCGACACCGACCAGCCCAGCGCCGCGCTCGTGAAGGACCTCAAACGTCGCGGGCTCCTCGAGGATACCCTCGTCGTCTGGGGCGGGGAGTTCGGACGCGGCGTCGCGGGCCAAGGCAAATGGGACAGCCCCGAAGCCGGGCGCGACCACCACCCGCGCTGCTTCACCATGTGGATGGCCGGCGGAGGCATCAAGGCCGGCACCAGCTACGGCGAGACCGACGATTTCAGCTACAACGTCGCCAAGGATCCCGTGCACGTCCACGACCTGCATGCGACCATCCTCCACCTCATGGGCATCGACCATGAAAGGTTCACCTATCGTCACCAGGGACTCGATTTCCGGCTGACCGGAGTCGAACCTGCTAAGGTGGTGAAGGGGATACTGGGCTAGGGCTCGGGCTAGGGCCAGGGCTGGGGCTAGGATGCAAACGAGAGGCCGGCCTCAAAGGGGGATACCAGTGGGGAACCGGATAGTTGCCTAGGGACATATGTCCGCAGCATGTTTTCCGGCCTCCGGTTTCCCTTAGTTTGGTTGAATCGTTTCGAGTGGCAGGTGGTAGCCGTAGGCCTCGGATGGCGGGATTATCAATTCAGCCCTTCATTCAGTCCTCCGGCGATGAGCGGCCCAACCGCTAACCGCCTGCCGCAGACACCGTCACATCTCCATTTCCCGCCATTTGAACAAGTGCGGTTGACGGGTGTCCCAAGAGCGTAGAAAAAGACCTTCCCCATGAGAAACCCCCTCTCTGCGCTGCTGGCGTTCCTGCTGGTCGCCCTCTCCCCGCTATGCGCCCAGGACGGCTTCAGGCCGATCTTCGACGGCAAGTCCCTCGCCGGCTGGGACGGCAACCCCGAGCTGTGGTCCGTCGAGGACGGCGCCATCACCGGCAAGACCAAGGGTCCCGACCACCTCGCGTACAATCAGTTCCTCGTCTGGCGCGGCGGCGTCGTGAAGAACTTCGAGCTGCGCGCCAAGATCAAGTGCTCCGCCAGCAACTCCGGCATCCAGTATCGCAGCAAGGAGCTCCCCGAAGTCGGCAAGTGGGTCGTCGGCGGCTACCAGTGCGACGTCCATCCTTCGGCCGCCTACAACGGCATGGTCTACGAAGAACGCGCCCGCGGCATCCTCGTGCAGAACGGCCAGAGCGTCATCGTCGACGACAAGGGCGACAAGTGGCTCGCCGCCGAGCATGACAGCGTGAAGGTCGACTACGCCGAGTGGCACGAGTACGCCATCATCGCGCAGGGCAACCGCCTCATCCATAAGATCGACGGCAAGGTCACCATCGAACTCGTCGACCATCAGGAAAAGAGCCGCGCCGCCGAAGGCCTGCTCGCCTTCCAGGTGCACAAAGGTCCCGCCATGATCGTCCAGATCAAGGACGTCCTGCTCAAGGAGCTCCCGGAGGCCCCGCTCATCACCCTCGAGAAGAGCCCCATTCCGAGCGACGCACAGAAGATCGAGAAGCCAGCCGCCAAGGCCAAGAAGGCTCCGGCCAAGAAGGCCGCGCCTAAGGCCGAGCCCATCGTGAAGCCCGCCACCAAGGCCTTCCTCCAGCTCGCCGCTGACGCCCCCAAGGCGAAAGCCAAGGCCAAGGCTCCCGCCAAGAAGGCCGGCGACAGCAACACCGGCAAGGCCATCGGCGAGAACAAGGCGACGCCCGTCGACCGCATCAAGGCACCCCAAGGCTTCAAGGTCGAACTCCTGTATTCCGTCCCCGGCGACGTCCAAGGCTCCTGGGTGGCGCTCTGCGCCGACGACCAAGGCCGTATCTACGCGAGCGACCAATACGGCGACCTCTACCGCTTCCCCGCCCCCGCCGCCGGCCAGACGCTGAAGGCCGCCGACGTCACGAAGATGCCCGTCAACATCCGCGCCATCAACGGCATGGTGTGGGCCTTCGGCGCCCTCTACGCCGGCGTGAACGATTACGAGAAGAAGATCCCCAGCGGCTTCTACCGTCTCAGCAGCACGAACGGCGACCTCATCGACAAGGTCGAGCTCCTCCGCGCCATCGAGTCCGGCGGCGACCATGGCGTCCACAAGGTCGTCGTGACGCCCGACCAGAACGGCTTCTACCTCATCTGCGGCAACAACGCCGTGAAGACCGAGACCCCGGCCACCTCGCCCGTCGCGCCGCTCTGGGGCGACGACCATCTCCTGCCCCGCATGCCGGACGGCCGCGGCCACAACCGCCACGTCCTCGCCCCCGGCGGCATCGTCTACCGCATCAGCAAGGACGGGAAGACCTTCGAGACCTTCGCGAGCGGTTTCCGCAACATCTATGGCGGGGCCGTCAACCGCGCCGGCGACCTCTTCACGTACGACGCCGACATGGAGTATGACTTCAACACCTCCTGGTATCGTCCGACCCGCGTGAACCATGTCGTCAGCGGCGGCGAATACGGCTGGCGCAACGGCGCGGGCAAGTATCCCGAGTTCTATCCGGACAACCTCCCCGCCACGCTGAACATCGGCCCCGGCTCGCCCACCGGCATCGCCTTCGGCTACGGCGCCAAGTTCCCGGCCAGGTATCAGGAATCGCTCTACATCCTCGATTGGAGCTGGGGCAAGATCTACGCCGTCAACCTGAAGTCCAAGGGCGCGAGCTACGCCGCCACCAAGGAAGACTTCATCCAAGGCGCGCCGCTGCCCGTCACCGACCTGCTGATCCACCCGCAGGACGGCGCCATGTACTTCGCCATCGGCGGCCGCAAGGTGCAGTCCGGCCTCTACCGCGTGACCTACGTCGGCAAGGAATCCACCGACACCGTCAAGCACCAGCCCGAGGCGCCCGCCCCGGAAGTCGTCGCCCGCAAGGCGCTCGAGCAGTTCCACGGGAAGCAGGACCCGAAGGCCGCCGACGCCGCCTGGCCTTACCTTTCCTCGTCGGACCGCTGGCTGCGCTTCTCCGCGCGCGTCGTGCTCGAGCACCAGCCCTACGCCGGCTGGAGCGAACGCGCCTTCGCCGAGAAGAATCCCACCGCGCGCCTCGAAGCGCTTCTCGCGCTGGCCCGCCAGGCCGCCAAGTGCCCTTACCATACCGAACGCGCCGCCAAGCCCGACCCCCGCACCGGCATCGCGCCGACGACCGCCGCCCCGACCGCCGCGGAAGCCGCCCTGCGCGACCGCCTCCTCGCCGCCCTGCGCGCCGATGACTTCAGCCAGCTGACCTTGGAGCAGAAACTCCTGCACGTACGCCTGACCGAGATCATCCTGCACCGCTACGGCAACCCCGACGCCGCCGGCGTCGCCGCGATCGTCGCCCAATACGACGCCGCCTACCCCTCGGCCGACTTCGGACTCAACTGGCTCCTGGTCGAGACCCTCGGCCACCTCCAATCCCCCACCCTCGCCGCCAAGGCCATGGCATTCGTCGCCAACGCCGGGAGCCAGGAACCCGAGCTCGAGGTCATGCGCAGCCTGCGCATGCTGAAGGCCGGCTGGACGCCCGCCCTCCGCGAAGCCCAGCTCAACTGGTTCGTCAAGGCCGCCAGCTATCGCGGCGGCTCCAGCTTCGGCAAGTTCGTCGAGTTCATCCGCAACGACAGCCTGGCGACGTTCTCCCCGGAGGAACTCGCCCGTCACGAGAAGCTCATCGCGCTCGCCAAGAACCCGCCCGTGAAATCGGCCTACGAGAACGTCGGCGCCATGTTCGCCGGCCGCACGCCCAGGAACTGGACCCTCGACGAGCTCAGCGCCGCGACCAAGACCGGCCTCAAGGGACGCGACTTCGACCAGGGCAAGAAGGTCTTCAGCGCCGCGGCCTGCTTCACCTGCCACCGTTTCGGCAACGCCGGCGGCATGACCGGCCCCGACCTCACGCTCTCCGGCGGCCGCTACAGCCCGCACGACTTCCTCGACCAGATCATCAACCCGAGCAAGGTCATCAACGAACAGTTCGCCCCGGTCATCGTGACCAAGAACAACGGCGAGACCTTCTCCGGCGTCGTCGTGAACCTCAACGGCGATCGCGTGAACATCAACACCGACCTCTCCGACCCGTCCCAGCAGGTCTCCATCGACCGCAAGGAAGTGAAGAGCATCGAGCTGAGCGCCGTCTCGCCCATGCCGCCCATGCTCCTGAGCATGCTCACGCAGGAAGAGATCCTCGACCTCGTGGCCTACGTCCTGAGCGGCGGCGACAAGGATAACGCCTGGTTCAAGAAGTAAGGACGGCGCAGCCGCCAGAGGGCACGTGGACAAGGGGACACGGGGAACCGAAAAGAGAGGCCGGGACCGAAAGGTGCCCGGTCTTCTTGTTTCATCCCCACAGGGTACCGGAAGCCCCGCCAGCCGCAGGCGTCGTCGGTCCGGCCCCCGGCCATCGTTTCAGCCCTCCGACCTGCCTTTCATCCTTTATCCCCCATCGTTCATCTTCCATCTTTTCCGCATCCCCATGAGCGCCCGTCTCGCCCTCGCCGCCCTGTGCCTGGCCGCCCCGTTGGCATCCGCCTCCGAACCGGTCGAATTCAATCGCGACATCCGTCCGATCCTTTCCGACAACTGCTTCTATTGCCACGGCAACGACGCCAGCCACCGCAAGGCGAAGCTCCGACTCGATATCCGCGAGGAGGCGCTCAAGAAAGAAGCCTTCGTCCCCGGAAAGGCCGACGAAAGCGAACTCGTGAAGCGGCTCTTCCTCACGGATCCGGACGAGATGATGCCTCCGCCTGATTCGCACAAGAAGCTGACGCCGGAACAGAAGGAACTCCTCAAGCGATGGGTCGCCGAAGGCGCGAAGTACCAGAACCACTGGGCCTACGAAGCCCCGAGCAAGGCCGCCGTGCCCTCGCCCGACAAGGCCATCGACACGCTCGTGGACGCTCGCCTCAAAGCCAAGGGCCTGACGCCCGCCGGCGAAGCGGACCGCCGTACCCTCGCCCGTCGACTCCACGCCGACCTGCTGGGCCTGCCGCCCACGCCCGAGGAAGTCGACGCGTTCGTGAAGGACACCTCGCCCGACGCCTACCCCAAGCTCGTCGAGCGCCTGCTCGCCTCGCCGCACTACGGCGAACGCATGGCCATCGGCTGGCTCGATGTCGTGCGCTTCGCCGACACGATCGGCTACCACAGCGACACGCCGCGGAACGTCTGGCCCTACCGGGACTACGTCATCCGGAGCTTCAACCAGAACAAGCCCTTCGATCGCTTCACGCTCGAACAGGTGGCCGGCGACCTCCTCCCCGACTCCGACCAGGAGGCCAAGATCGGCTCCGGCTTCAACCGCCTGCTGCTGACCACGGAGGAAGGCGGCGCCCAGGCCAAGGACTACCAGCAGCGCATGCTCACCGATCGCGTCCGCGCGATCGGAGCCGCCTGGCTCGGGCAGACCACCGGCTGCGCGCAGTGCCACGACCATAAGTTCGACCCGTTCACCCAGCGCGACTTCTACTCCCTCGGCGCGTTCTTCGCCGACATCCATGAGCCGGATATCGGCCGACGCGAGGAAGGCATGCTGATCGCCACGCCCGAAGAGGAAAAGCAGCTCGCCGGACTCGCGAACGAGGTCGCCAAGGCCAAGAAGGCCGTCGACGGCGCCGCGCCTTCGCTGGCCGAAGCCATCGCGGCGTGGGAACAGGAACTGGCCGAGGAGGGCAAGCCGGCCACGCCCGCGAAGAAGACCAAGGCGAAGGCCAAACGCAAGGACCCGGACGCCAAGCTCGCCGCCCAGGCCACGCCGATCCTGAAGAAGCCGGCCGCCAAACGGACCGCCGCCGAGAAGACCATCGTCCGCGACTACTACCTCTCGCTGCACCCCGAAGCCCTCAAGGCCGAGCGCGATGCCCTCGCCATGGCGCAGAAAGCCCATGACGCCTTCCGCGCGGGCATCCCCAAATCCCTCGTCACCACCAAGGCCGCCGTCGTCCGCACCGTGCGGATCCTGCCGCGCGGCAATTGGATGGACGAATCAGGGGTCGAAGTGAAGGCCGCCCTGCCCCACTACCTGCCGCAGCCGAAGTTCGAGGGCCGCCCTCCCGATCGCCTCGATCTCGCGAAGTGGCTCGTCGCGCGTGAGAACCCGCTCACCGCCCGCGTCGTGATGAACCGTCTCTGGCTGCAGTTCTTCGGCACCGCGCTCAGCAAGAATCCGGGCGACCTCGGCGCGCAGGGCGAACTCCCGCCCAACCAGCCCTTGCTCGACTGGCTCGCGGTCGAATTCGTCGATGCCAAATGGGACCTGAAGCACATGGTCCGCCTCATCGTGAACAGCGACACCTACAAGCGCAGTTCCGTCGCGACGCCCGCGCAAGTCGCGGCCGACCCTTACAACCGCGAACTGTCCCGGCAGAGCCCGTACCGCCTCGACGCCGAGCTGGTGCGCGACAACGCGCTCGCGATCGCCGGTCTGCTCGTCCCCAAGATCGGCGGACCCAGCGTGAAGCCCTATCAGCCGGAACGCTACTGGGAGAACCTCAACTTCCCCACCCGCGAATACATGGCCGACAAGGGCGAGTCCCAATATCGCCGCGGCCTCTACGTCTGGTGGCAGCGCACCTTCCTCCATCCGAGCATGCTGGCGTTCGACGCCCCGAGCCGCGAAGAAGCCTGCACCGATCGCACGCGCTCCAACATCCCGCAGCAGGCGCTGGTGATGCTGAACGACCCGACCTATGTGGAAGCCTCCCGCGCCTTCGCGGCGCGCGTGCTCGCCGAGCAAGGCGACGACGACGCCCGGCTCGCCTGGGCCTGGCGCCGCGCCCTGCAGCGCCAGCCGGACGCCCAGGAGCTCGGCACGCTCCGCAAGGTGCTCACCGACCGGCGCGCCGCCTACCAGGCCGACCCTGCCGCCGCCAAGGAACTCCTCAAGGTCGGCCTCACGCCGCCGCCGGCGCAGGCCGACCCGGCGGAGCTCGCCGCCTGGACGCACGTCACCCGCGTCGTCCTGAACCTGCACGAAACCCTGACCCGCGACTGAGGATGCCTCCCGAACTCCAAGCCGCGCTCACGCGCCGGGCCTTCCTCGGCCGGACCGCCCAAGGCGTCGGCGGCCTCGCCTTGGCCTCCCTGCTCACCCCGGGCCTGGCCGCCGCGCCGGGCGTGCTCTCGAAGCTACCCCTGCCGCAGAAGGCCAAGCGCGTCATCTGGCTCAGCATGGCCGGCGGCCCTTCGCAGCTCGAGACCTTCGACCCCAAGCCCAAGCTCGCCGAGATGCACGGCCAGCCCATGCCCGAAAGCTTCACCAAGGGCCAGCAGCTCGCCCAGCTCCAAGGCCAGAAACTCACCTGCTTCGGTCCGCAGCATAAGTTCGCGAAGTTCGGCCGCAACCAGACCGAGATCTGCGAACTCTTCCCGCAGATCGGCTCGGTCATCGACGACATCTGCCTCATCCGGTCGATGACCACCGACGCGATCAATCACGACCCCGCGCACATGTTCATGAACACCGGCTCGCAGATCGCCGGCCGTCCGAGCATGGGCTCCTGGGTCACCTACGGACTCGGCGTCGAATCCGAAGACCTGCCCGGCTTCGTCGTGCTGACCTCGCTCGGCAAAGGCGGCCAGAACCAGCCGATCGCCGCGCGCCAGTGGAGCAGCGGCTTTCTCCCTTCGAAGCACCAAGGCGTGCAGCTCCGCTCCAAAGGCGACCCGGTGCTCTACCTGACCAATCCGCCCGGCGTCTCGCGGGACGCCCAGGGCGGCGACGTCGACGCCATCGCCGCGCTCAACCTTCACCGCGAGAAGGTCGCGGCCGACCCCGAGATCGCGACGCGCATCGCCCAATACGAGATGGCGTTCAAGATGCAGGCCAGCGTGCCGAAGCTCATGGACGTCTCCGCCGAGGATCCCAAGACCCTGGCGCTGTATGGCTGCGTCCCCGGTGACGGCTCGTTCGCCGCGAACTGCCTCCTCGCCCGCCGCCTGGCCGAACGCGGCGTCCGGTTCATCCAGCTCTATCACAAAGACTGGGACCACCACGGCGGCGTCAAGGACGGCGTCGCGCTCAAGGCGGCCGAGATCGACCGCGCCTGCATGGCGCTCATCACCGACCTCAAGCAGCGCGGCATGCTGGACGACACCCTGATCGTCTGGGCCGGCGAATTCGGACGCACCCCGATGTCGCAAGGCGGCAGCGGACGCGACCACCACAACAAGGCCATGACCGTCTGGATGGCCGGCGGCGGCATCAAGGGCGGCCTCGTGCACGGCCAGACCGACGAGCTCGGCTACGCGGCCGTCGACAAGGTGACGACCGTCCACGACCTGCACGCCACCATGCTGCACCAGCTCGGCATCAACCACGAAGCTTTCACCGTCAAGTTCCAGGGTCTCGACGCCAAGCTCACCGGCGTCGAAGCCAGCAAGCCTATCAAAGAAATCATCGCCTGATGTTCCCCGACCTCCGCCAGATCCGCCGTCGCTCGTTCATCGGCAACACCAGCCGAGGCCTCGGCGCCGTCGCGCTGGCCTCGCTCCTGGGACGCACGGGTCTGGAGGCCGCGCCCGGCGTGCTCTCGAAGCTGCCCCTGCCGCAGAAGGCCAAGCGCGTCATCTGGCTGACCATGGCCGGCGGCCCCTCGCAGCTGGAGCTCTTCGACCACAAGCCCAAGCTCGCCGAGATGCATGGCCAAGGCATGCCGGAAAGCTTCACCAAGGGCCAGCAGCTCGCCCAGCTGCAGGGCCAGAAGCTCATCTGCCAGGGACCGCAGTTCAAGTTCACCAAGCACGGCAAGAACGGCACCGACCTCTCCGAGCTCCTCCCGCACCTCGGCTCCGTCGCCGATGATATCTGCGTCATCCGCTCGATGACCACGGACGCGATCAACCACGACCCGGCGCACATGTTCATGAACACCGGCTCGCAGATCGCCGGCCGCCCGAGCATGGGCTCCTGGGTGACCTACGGACTCGGTTCCGAAGCCGAAGACCTGCCGGGCTTCGTGGTGCTCGTCTCCACCGGCAAAGGCCGCTCCCCGCAGCCGATCGCGGCGCGTCAATGGAGCAGCGGCTTCCTTCCCTCCAAGCATCAGGGCGTCCAGCTACGCTCCAAGGGCGACCCCGTCCTGTACCTCAACAACCCGCCCGGCATCTCCCGCGACGCCCAGGGCGGCGACGTCGACGCCATCAACGCGCTCAACCAGGTCCGTGCCGGCTCGGTCAACGACGCCGAGGTCGCCACGCGCATCGCCCAATATGAGATGGCGTTCAAGATGCAGGCCAGCGTGCCCGGCCTGATGGACGTCTCGGGCGAGTCCGCCAAGACCCTCGAGCTCTACGGCTGCCAACCCGGCGACGGCTCCTTCGCCTCGAACTGCCTGCTCGCCCGACGACTGGCCGAACGCGGCAGCCGTTTCATCCAGCTCTACCATCGCGACTGGGATCACCACAGCCTCCTCAAGGAGGAACTGCCGCTGCGCGCCAAGGAAATCGACCGCGCCTGCATGGCCCTCATCACCGACCTCAAGCAGCGGGGCATGTTCGAAGACACCCTCATCGTCTGGAGCGGCGAGTTCGGCCGCACGCCGATGAAGCAAGGCGACAAAGGTCCGGTCGGACGCGACCACCACAACAAGGCCATGTCGATGTGGCTCGCCGGCGCCGGCGTGAAGGGCGGACTGACCCACGGGGCGACCGACGAACTCGGCTACGCCGCCGTGGACAAGGTGTGCACCGTCCATGACCTGCACGCCACGATGCTCCATCAGCTCGGTATCAATCCCGAAGCGTTCACCTTCAAGTTCCAAGGCCTCGACGCCAAGCTCACCGGCGTCGAACCCAGCAAGGTGATCAAGGAAGTCATCGCTTAAACGAAGCCGGCATGGGGGTGTCCAAAGGGAGCCGCATGGACGGCGGGGACCTATGTCCGTAGCATTACCCCCGGTCTCCGGTTTCCCTTTGGCGCTTAGGCCACCCTCGGGCATCGACCCAGCCATCTACCCTTCCATTCAGCCCTCCATTCAGGCCTCGACGCGGTCCTCCATTCGGCCCTTCCTCCCGCCTTTCTTCCTTTATCCCCCATCATCCATCCCCCATCTTGAGCGCACCCCCATGCGCCTCGCCCTCGCCTTCCTCTCCCTGTTCGTCGTGCTGACCGCGGGCGCCCAGGACAAAGCCTCCAAGAAGAAAGCCGGCGGCTATCCGCCCGTCATCGAAGGCACGAGATCCGAGACCTACCGCAAGGTCGGCGACGCGGAACTGAAGGTCTGGATCTTCGATCCGGCGCAGAAGTCAGCGAAGCCGCTGCCTGCCATCGTGTTCTTCTTCGGCGGCGGCTGGACCGGCGGCTCGCCCACCCAGTTCGAGCCGCAGAGCCGTCACCTCGCCGCGCGCGGCATGATCGCCATCGTCGCCGACTATCGCGTCAAGACCCGCCAGAACGCCAAGCCGGCCGATTGCGTCTCCGACGCCAAGGCCTGCGTACGCTGGGTGCGCGCCAACGCCGCGCGGCTCGGCATCGACCCTGAGCGCATCGCCGTCGGCGGCGGTTCGGCCGGCGGGCATCTCGCCGCTTCCGTGGCGACCCTGCCGGGGCTCGACACCGCAATGGACGACAAGTCCGTCTCCTGCCTGCCCAACGCCCTCGTGCTCTTCAACCCCGGCACGGTCATGGCCCCGTTCCCGGGCCTCGACCTGAAGGGCTTCGGCGCGGGCCTGGACAAGGACAAGTTCGGCTGCGAACCCGTCGAGATCTCGCCGATCCATCACGTGAAGAAAGGCACGCCGCCCACGGTCATCTTCCATGGCAAGGCCGACACGACCGTGCCTTACTCGACCGTGGAGAAGTTCGCCGAAGTCATGAAGGCCGCCGGGAACCGCTGCGACCTCATCGGCTACGAAGGCGAGAAGCATAGCTTCTTCAACAAGTCGAAGTACGCCGAGACCTTGGCGGCCGCCGACGATTTCCTCGTCTCGCTCGGCTACCTGCCGGCCAAGAAATAAGCCCATGCGTCTCCTGCTCGCCTGCCTGCTGCTGGTCGCCTATCGGCTCAGCGCCGCGACATCGCCCAACGTGATCGTGCTGCTGGCCGACGACGCCGGGTGGGGCGACTATTCCTTCAACGGCAACCGCCAGCTCGCCACCCCGAACATCGACGCCCTCGCCAAGGGCGGCGCGCATTTCGACCGCTTCTTCGTCCAGCCCGTCTGCGCTCCCACCCGCTCGGAATTCCTGACCGGCCGCTACCATCGCCGGCTCGGCGTCTACGGCGTGTCCACCGGCCAGGAACGCATGAACCCCGACGAGAAGACCTTCGCCGACTCCTTCAAGGCCGCCGGCTACGTGACGGGGATCTTCGGCAAGTGGCATAACGGCAGCCAGTGGCCCTACCACCCGCTCGCCCGCGGCTTCGACACCTTCTGGGGCTACACCTCCGGCCACTGGGGCGAATACTTCGACGCGCCGCTCGAGCACAACGGCGTCATGAAATCCTCCAAGGGTTACATCGTCGACGTCCTCACCGACAAGGCCTTGCAGTTCATCGAACGCAACCAACGTCGCCCCTTCCTCTGCTACGTGCCGTTCACCACGCCGCACTCGCCTTGGTCCGTGCCGCCCCCTGACTGGGCGCGCTTCAAGGACCTGCCCATCACGCAGGCCGCCACCCAGGCCGCCTTGGAGAAGCCGGACGAGACCCGTTGCGCCCTGGCCATGGTGGAGAACCAGGACCGCAACGTCGGCCGCATCCTCGCGAAGCTCAAGGAGCTCAACCTCGAGAACGACACGATCGTCGTCTATTTCTCGGACAACGGCCCGAACGGCCATCGTTGGACGGGCGGCATGAAAGGCACCAAGGCGACCACGGACGAAGGCGGCGTGCGTTCGCCGCTCTTCATCCGCTGGCCGGGACGGATCGCCGCGGGCACGCAGGTGAAGCCCATCGCCGGCGCCATCGACCTCGCCCCGACGCTCCAAGCCCTCGCCGGCGTGAAGCGCCTCGGCGACAGGCGTCTGGACGGACGCGACCTCTCCCCGTTGCTGAACAAAGGCACCGATGCCGACTGGGCGCCGCGGCACCTTTTCCAGACCTGGGGCAACCACGTCAGCGTGCGCACCGAGACCCATCGTCTCGACCACGCCGGCAACCTCTTCGACATGGTCGCCGATCCCGGCCAGACCACGCCGATCCAAGCCAAGCAGCCGGCGCTCGCGCAGGAACTCGTCGCCGAAGTCGCCGCCTGGCGCAAGGAGATGGGCATCGCCGCGCCCGCCGGCGGCAAAGGCAAGGGCAAGGGAGCCAACGGACCGGGCAACGCGGTCGACCCGCGTCCGGTCTCGGTCGGCTACCGGGAATTCCCGATCACGATGCTGCCGGCGCGGGACGGCGAACCGCGCGGCGAGATGCGTCGCAGCAGCAAGGCCCCGAACTCTTCCTACTTCGTGCACTGGACCAAGCCGACCGATGCCGCCGTGTGGAACATCGAAGTCGTCACCGCCGGCACCTACGTCGTGACCCTCGACTACGCCTGCGCCGCGGCCGACGTCGGCTCGACGCTGGAGCTGTCCTTCGAAGGCACGCTGCTCAAGGGCAAGGTCGCCGAAGCGTTCGACAGCCCGCTCAAGCACGAGCAGGACACGATCGCCCGGCCCGACGGCGAATCGGTCATGCGCGACTTCCGGACCATGACCCTGGGCGAGATCCGCCTGGAACCCGGCAAAGGCGTGCTGACGCTCCGCGCCAAGGACATCCCCGGCAAGAGCGTGATGGAACTGCGTCGCCTCACCCTGACGTTGAAATAAGCATGCGCCCGACGGCCTGCATCGCCCTGCTATGCGTCGCCGTCGGCGCCGCCGAAGCGCCGTTCGCAGGCAACGAGAAGGTGTTTGAGATGGCCAAGACCTTCAAGGGCCGCGGCGTGCAGGCCGATGACACCCCGCCCTCGACGACGGCCGAAGCCCTGAAGGCTTTCACGTTCCGCAAGGGACTGACGGTCGACCTTCTGGCCGCGGAGCCGGCCGTCACCCAGCCCATCCATGTCAGCTGGGATTCGCAGGGTCGTCTCTGGGTCGTCCAATTCCGCCAATACCCCTTCCCCGCCGGCCTCAAGGTCGTCAGCTACGACCAGCACCTCCGCGCGCAGTTCGACCAGGTACCGCTCCCGCCGCCCAGCGGCGTGAAAGGCGCCGACATCATCAGCGTCCTCGAGGACACGGACGGCGACGGCGCCTACGACAGGCAGACCGATGTCCTGAAGAGCCTCAACATCACCACCGCCGCCGTCGCGGGCAACGGACGCCTCTGGGTACTCAACCCTCCTTACCTGCTCAGTTATGAAATGAAAGGCGGCCTTCCGGTCGGCGACCCCAAGGTGGAGCTCGCCGGGTTCGGACTTGAGGACACCCACAGCACCGCGACCAACCTCCAGTTCAATATCGACGGCTGGCTCTACGGCGCCAACGGCAGCACCACGACCGGCAACGTCGGCGCGCCCGGCGGCAAGCGCACCGCCTGGTCAGGCCAGTGCATCTGGCGCTTCCATCCGTCCCGCAAGGTCTTCGAGATCTACGCCGAAGGCGGCGGCAACACCTACAGCCTCGATGTCGACGGCAAGGGCCGGGTCTTTTCCGGTTCCAATTACGGCGACACGCGGGGAATGCATTATGAATTCGGCTCCTACGGGGTGAAGAACTGGGGCAAGCACGGGCCGCTCACCAATCCGCACGCCTACGGCTGGTTCGAGCATATGGCCAGCACCGGCGACAAGCGCCGCTTCCCGCAGGCCTTCGTGGTCTACGACGGCGGGCTGCTGGGGAAGGAATATGAAGGCCGGATCCTGGCGCCGAACTCGCTCGCCAACAAAGCCTACGTCAGCCGCCTCATCCCGCAGGGCGCGACCTTCCGGACCGTCGACGAAGAGGACCTCATCGCCAGCCGCGACCGCTGGTTCCGCCCTGTCTGGATCGGCGTCGGTCCCGACGGCGCCATCACCCTGGCCGATTGGTATGACACACGACTCAGTCACGTGAATCCCGTCGACGACTGGGACAAGCAGCGCGGCCGCCTCTATCGCATCCGTCCGGAAGGCGTAAACGTAGGGCTAAAAGCCTTTGACCTCTCCAAGGCGCCCGCCGCCGAACTCGTCACCCTGCTCTCGCATCGCAACGAATGGTTCCGCAAGCAGGCCGTCCTCGAAATCGGCTGGCGCCAGCTGACGGAGACGATTCCGGCCCTGCGCGCGATGCTCGACGGCCCGCAGGCGCTCGAAGCGCTCTGGGCCCTCGACCTCCTCGGCGCCGCCGGCGAGCCGCCGGTCACGCATGCCGACCCGTACGTCCGCCGGTGGAGCTGGCAGATGCTCGGCGAACGCAAGGCCGCGCCGACGGCCGTGCAAGTCGCCGCGGCCAAGGAGGAAACCCATGTCGAAGTCCGGGCGCAGATCCTCGCCTCCGCCAAGCGCATGCCAATGGGAGCGCTCCCGCTGCTCCACGCAGGAGTGGACACCAGCCAGGACGAAGCCGGCCGGCTTCGCCTGCTCGCCTGGTGGGCCCTCGAGGCGCACCTCGGATCGCCCTCCGAACGCGCCGGCGCCGTCGCCTTCCTCCGCGCCGCGCCGGAGTTGATCAGCTCGCCTTTGTTCCGCGAGACCTTGGCCGAACGGCTCGGCAAACGCCTGGCCCACGGCGCCGACGCCGACGCCTTGGCGGACGCCGAGCAGGTCCGCATGCTCTGCCCGCCCGAGGCCGCCGCCCGACTGACCGACGGAATCCTCGCGGTCTTCGACCAAGGCGACCTTCCGCCGATGCCCGCAAGCCTACGTTCGGCGCTCGAGGCCCGGCTGAACCAAAGCGGCGCCAAGCCGCTCCCGCTCGTCGCGTTACGCGCAGGCGAGAAAACCGCCTTGGCGGCGGCGCTCAAGGAACTCGCCGACAGACGGACCCCCGCCCGACGTCGGTCCGAGGTCGCCGACGCCCTCACCCTCGCCGGCCGCGCCGAGGCGATCGATCCGCTCGTCAAGCTCGTCGTCACCCAAGGCGTCGAAGGCAAGAAGGCGCTCTTCAGGGCCTTGTCCCGCTTCGATGACCCCAAGGTGCCGAAGACCGTGATCGACAACTACGAACGCTTGATCGCCGCCGACGATGGCCTGCGCGACCTCGCCCTGCGCACCCTCGCCTCACGTCCTGCCTGGGCTCGCAATCTCATCGATGCGGTCCACACCGGGAAGATTCCCGCCCCGCACATCACCGCGGATATCGCCCGCGCGCTGCTTCGTCACGGCGACCCTGAAATCAACGCGGCGGTGGATCGACTCTGGAAGCCCCTGCTCGTCACCGGACTTACGCCGGAGAAAGACCGCGAAGTCGCCCGCCTCCGCGCGCTCGCCCGCGCCGACGAGGGCGACGACGCCCGAGGCAAAGCCCACTTCCTCGCCCGTTGCGCGAACTGCCACGTCCTGAAAGGCGATGGCGGCAACGTGGGCCCGGACCTCACCGGCTACGACCGCACCAGCCTCGACTTCTGGGTGCTCAACATCGTCTATCCCAGCCTCGAGATCCGCGAAGGCTTCGGCTCCTATGACGTACGCCTCAAGGACGGCTCCGTCGCCAACGGCATCCTCGAACGACGCGAAGGCGGCGAGATCGTCCTGCGCGACCTCGCCGGCAATCGCACACGGATCAAGGAAGAAAAAATCGCCACGCTGATCGCCAGCCCCACCTCGGTCATGCCCGAAGGCCTGCTCGCCGGGATGTCCGACCAGGACCTTCGCGATTTCTTCGCCTACCTGATGAAGTAAGCGCGGCCGGAGGCCGCGAGGGGGCCCGTCGGCAAGGACGAGACTCCACCCAATGGGGACAGCATAGGGAAACCGGACGATTGGCTGGGGGCATAAATCTGCGGGTGTCGGGTGACGGGCACAGGCAACATCCCGGCCTCCGGTTTCCCTTTGAGCGCCGCAGCCACCATCTGTCATCGATTCAGTCCTCTGCCATCGACCCAGCCATCTTCTCTTCAATTCAGAAGACTCCCAGCCATCCTTGACGGAGTCGGGCAGTACGACCAAGTTCGGCGCATGAAGACGATGTTGCTCATCCTGCTCGGCGTGCGCCTGCTGTTCCTGTCGGCCGCGGGAGCGATGTGCATCTACGGACTCCTCCACGCCGCCGACCCCAACGTCCAGTGGTACTGGACCCTCGGCCACGCCGTCGTCCTGGCCGCCTGCGTCTTCCTGATCGGCCGCGTCTGGGCGTCCGTCAAGGCGACTTGGAACCAGTAGTCTCCGCCCTTAATTGACGGGAATCGGCGTCCGGCCGTCGCCAAGTCAGGCTGGATAATTGCCGACGGGGCATATAAACATACGTCCCCCTCTCATGAAGCACCGCGCCTTCCTCCTCACCCTGGCCACCCTGTCCGTCGGCGTCCTCGCCGCCGACAAGCCGGTCACCGATCACAGCCGGCTCAAGACCAAGGAAGACAAGGCCAACGCCGCCAACTGGCCAGACAACAGCAAGGGCTCGCCGACGCCGCACGCCCCCGCCGAGAACCCGCCGGCCGCGACCACGCAGCGCAGCCAGCAGGTCGCCCCGCCCGCCGCCGGCGAACGCGTCGTCTTCATCGGCAACGGCTTCGCCGAGCGCGATACCTACTACGGCCGCCTCGAGACCGAGCTGCAGCTCCGCTTCCCCGCGCAGAATCTCATCGTCCGCAACATGGGCCGCTCCGGCGACACCCCGGCCTTCCGCCCTCACCCCGCGCGCGCCAGCCAGTGGGCCTTCCCCGGCGCCGAGAAGTTCCACCCCGAATATGCCCAACATAACGGCAAAGGCTTCTTCTCCACGCCCGACCAGTGGCTCTACCACCTCAAGGCCGACACCATCGTCGCGTTCTTCGGCTATAACGAATCCTTCGACGGCCCCGGCCGCGCCGCGAACTACGAAGCCGAGGTCGACGCCTTCGTCACCCACTCGCTGACCAAGGCCTACAACGGCAAGGCCGCGCCGCGCCTGGTGCTCGTCTCCCCGATCGCCTTCGAGGACCTCTCCGCCACCCGCGACCTGCCCAACGGCCGGAAGGAGAATGCCAACCTTGCGCTTTACGCCGCCGCCATGGAGCGCGTCGCCAAGAAGCACGGCCTCACCTTCGTCGACCTCTTCCACCCCACCCTCGCCGCCTACGACAAGGGCAAGTCCGCCTACACCATCAACGGCTTCGCCCCGACCGAGTTCGGCTACAAGGAAATCGCCAAGCTCCTCGCCGACGGACTCTACGGCGCCACGCCCCGCGTCTCCAAGGCCGACGAAGCCCTCGTGAACGGCGCGGTGAAGATGAAGGATTACATGTGGAACACGGACTACTCGATCCTCAACGGCGTCCACACCCACGGCCAGCGCTACAACCCGTTCGGTCCGCAGAATTATCCTGACGAAGTCTTTAAGAGCCGCCAGATGACCGCGCTCCGCGACGAACTCATCCACGGCGTCGCCCAGGGCAAGAAGACCGACCTTACCGTCGACGACTCCAAGACGCTGGTCCTGCCGCCCGTGCCCACCAACTTCAAGCCGAGCGAGAAGAACGGCAACCCGACGGAATTCCTTTCCGGCGAAGCCGCCATCGAAAAGATGAAGCTGGCCCCCGGCTACAAGGTCTCGCTGTTCGCGTCGGAAGAGAAGTTCCCTGACCTCAAGAAGCCGGTGCAGATGTCGTTCGACGCCAAAGGCCGCCTCTGGGTCGCCACGACGCCGACCTATCCCCACTACCGCCCGGGTGACGCCCTGCCCAACGACAAGATCCTGATCCTCGAGGACACGGACGGCGACGGCAAGGCCGACAAGCAGTCCGTCTTCGCCGACAAGCTCCATATCCCGATCGGCTTCGAGATCGCCCCGGAAGGCGTGTACGTCTCGCAGGAACCCAACCTCGCCTTGCTCGTCGACGACGACAAGGACGGCAAGGCCGACCGGATGGAACTCATCCTGCACGGCTTCGATTCGCACGACTCGCACCATGCCATCTCGGCCTATTGCGCCGACGCCTCGGGCGCCTTCTACCTGCTCGAAGGCCGCTTCCTCCACAGCCAGGTCGAGACCCCGTATGGCCCGCGTCGCTGCAACGACGGCGGCGCCTGGCGCTTCGACCCGAAGTCGTACCGCCTCGAGCGCGTGCAGGCCGACGTCTCCAATCCGTGGGGCTTCTCCTTCGACTATTGGGAACAGCCTTTCCTGTCCGACGCCTCCTCCGGCGAGAACTGGTGGGCCCTCCCCCTCTCGGCCAAGGTCCCCTACGGCATCGAGCAGGTCAAGGTCGAGCAGTTCGTCCCCAAGCGCTCCCGTCCGACCTCGGGCGCCGAATTCGTCTCCTCGCGCCACTTCCCCGACGCGCAGCAGGGCGACTTCATGATCTGCAACACGATCGGCTTCCTCGGCATCAGCTTCGGCAAGAAGGCCGACGACGGCGCCGGCTTCACCGGTGCAAACCATCAAAGAAGATTGTGGCTGTTCGAAGTAGAGGCCCCGGATGTCCTCAACAGAACCCCGCCTGTGCCGGTTTATTCAAACGGAAATACCGTCCCGAAGAAACTATTCATCAAAGGCCGTCACCATTTATCATTCAAAATTAAGCTCACTTCGGCCAAGGATGCGTTCCTCGTCACCTCTGGTGCCAAAAAAGCATGGGTTGATGGTATCAACGTCGAGCTTGTGCAAAATATCATAAATAGCGCCAAAGACTCCGAACATAACAGCAGAACAATCAAGGTTAACGGAGAAGGAGATCATCTGGTCACCATCGAGATAGCCGAGGGTGCTGAAAAGTTCTCCATAGATAATATTCTCACAATTCAATCAAATGCCTCAACCAAGGCATCCAAAACAACCAGCCAAAAAGGATTGGGCGGAAACCAGGGAAGCAACCTTGACGGTGGGGTTAGTTTTCCGATGGACGACCTCCTGACCTCGACCGACGGCAACTTCCGCCCGGTGGACCTCGAGTTCGCCCCGGACGGCTCGCTGTACTTCATCGACTGGCATAACCCGCTGATCGGGCACATGCAGCATAACGCACGCGACCCGAACCGCGACCATGAGCGCGGACGCATCTATCGCATCACCTACCCCGAGCGTCCGCTGGTGAAGCCTGCGAAGATCGCCGACGCCACCGTGACCGAACTCCTCGAGAACCTCAAGGAACCCGAGTACCGCACCCGCTACCGCACCCGGCGCGAACTCCGCGGCCATGGGCCCGCCGAAGTCCTGCCCGCGGTGAAGGCCTGGGTCGCCAAGCTGGACCCCAAGGACGCCGCCTACGAGCACCACCTGTGCGAAGCCCTCTGGGCCACCTGGGCGCAGAACAAGCCCGACGCCGACCTCATCGCGCAGCTTCTCAAGGCCAAGCAACCCGAAGCCCGCGCCGCGGCCGTGGACGTCCTCCGCCACTCCTTCTGGAAGCTCCCGAACCACGTCGAGCTCCTCAACCAGGCCGTGCGTGACGAAAACGCCCGCGTGCGACTGTCCGCCATCGTCGCCGCCACTTGGCTCGACAACGCCGACGGAGCCAGGATCGCCGTCGACGCTTTCCGCCTGCCCGTCGACCGCTGGATCGGACCCGTGCTGCATTACGCCCTGACTTACACGCTCAAGGACGACGTCGACGCCCTGAAGGCCGCCGGTCAGCTGAACCTCGACGGCAACCAGGCCGCCGCCGACTATTTCAGCGGCAAGCTCAAGATCGGCCAGCCCATCGCCGAAGCCGGCACGAACTCGAAGCCCTCGCGCAAGCTCACCGCCGCGGAAGAGAAGGTCTTCAAGCTCGGCCGCGAGATCTACTTCCGCGACGCGCACTGCGCCACCTGCCACCAGGCGGACGGCAAGGGCATCCCGAACATCTACCCGCCCCTCGCGAAGAGCAACTGGATCGATGACGACGAACGCCTGACGAAGATCCTCCTCAAGGGCCTCTGGGGCCAGATCACCGTCAACGGGCAGCACTTCGACCCCACCAAGGGCGTACCGCCGATGATGGGCTTCGGCGGCATGCTCAACGACGACGAAGCCGCGGCCGTGCTCAGCTACGTCCGCCTGTCCTTCGGCAACAACGGGAAGCTCGTCTCGCCCGCCACCGTGAAGAAGGTCCGCGAAGCCACCAAGGATCGCGTCAACTTCTACATGACCGAGGAGATCCTCAAGGAGCACCCGCTGAAGGCGACGCCGCCAGCGAAGGCGAAGAAGTAAGCGAAGGCTAAGCCTTCGCGGGGTTCTGCTGGCATGGTGAACCGCTGCGAAGCAGCTGGTAGGGCTGGCCATCCTTGGCCGGCCGTGGTCGCGCAAGGATGCTCGTCCCTACCCGAAACAGAGAGGCCGAACCCAAAGGGGATACCATTGGGGAACCGGATAGATGTAGGGGCATAACTCGAGGCCCGAGGGCAAGAGGACTTGAGGGCTATTCGACCGTCGGGAGCTGGCGCCCGGACTCCGGCGGCCGAGGGCTGAACGGCTGACTCCCGAAAGGCTGACCACCAAGGCCGTCACCTGCCACCTGATGAATCATGTCCGAAGCAACCGTTCAGGTCTCCGGTTTTCCTTTGAGCCAGTGAATCGCTTCAGGTGGCGGGCCAGCCGTGACATGAGCCGCGACCTACCCCTTCGGTTATAAAGATCGATAATTTATATACCCTGATGCTTCGGCCTGGGATTGACCTCGGCCTAGGCGAGGGGTTTGTTCCGCCCATGCGACTCCTCTCCTGCCTCGCCCTGACCCTCGCCTCCGCCGCCCTGCCGGCTCAGGATTTCGACTTCAAGGGCGTCCCCGCCGACTACGCGATCACCTTCGCCACGAGCGGCACGCGCGGCCTCAAGGTCAGCGACTCGCCCGAGGCCAAGGCCTTCAAGGCACGCATGGAAAAGACCGTCGCCGGACTCGACCCGAGCGCCAAAAACAGCAAGGAGATGCAGGAGGCGATCAAGCTCGCGACGGGCATCGACCTGGAATCCCCGGATAACCGGATCGCCGGCGGCGTCAGCCTCGATGCGGCCGGTCAGCTGAGCGGCGGCATCATCCTCCGGGCGCGCCATGACAGCAAAAAGCTTTCGGCTCACGCCGTCGCCAAGAAGGTCGGCACCTTGCAGGCCGGTCCGACCAAGGGCTGGAACGGCCCGGAACTGCTTTCCTCGCTGGGCGACGAACTCGCCAAGGCCGCGAAGGACTTCCCCGCTCCCGCCACCGCCCCCGGTGCGCCGGCTTCGGAACCGATCGGCGTCTTCGACCTCGACGAGAGCACGCTCGTGATCGCCCAGCCCAAGGAAGCCGCCCGCATCATCGCGCTGCTCAAGGGTCAGGGCGCCTCCTACGCCCTCCACAGCTCCCTGCGCCCGCAGGTGAGCGCCACCGGCCGCCCTTACGCCGTCGTGAGCGTCAACGCCGCCAAGCTTCCGGCCAACCCCCAACTCACCAGCAGCGGATTCCAAGGCGCCGTCTTCGCGATGGGCGAAAGCGGCAGCAACCAGGTGATGAAGGTCAGCGCCTACTTCACGACCAAGGAGAAGGCCGCCCCGCTGGCCCAGCAGGCCCAAGGCATGCTCGCCATGGCGCCCATGATGCTCGCCGGCGACCCCACCAAGCCTCAAAGCGACGAAGACAAGGCCATGATGGCTATCCTCGGCGAGCTCCTCGCCGGCATCCAGCCCGTCGAGGCCAATGGCAATCAGGTCACCCTCACCGGCAAGTGGGACACCCTTAAGCTCTTCGGCCTGCTCGAGAAAGTCATCGCCCTCGGCGCAGCGAAGGCGAAAGCCGCGCCGCAGCCGGTGACGAAGTAAGCGAAGGCGGAGCCTTCCAGATGACACGTGGGCAAGGTGACATGGGGACACGAAGCGACCGAACTTCGGGTGGCGGGTGGCAGGGCGGGGTTCATTTGACTAACCCCACCCCTGCCCCTACCCCCACCCCATGTCTCGACTACTCTTAGTTTTCTTCTCTCTGCTGTGCTTCTTCCCGACGTCTTACGCTCAGCCGCAGAAGATCCTCTTCGTCGGCAACAGCATCACGAAGCACGGACCGAAGGCCGACATCGATTGGCATGGGAACTGGGGCATGGCCGCGACGTCCGAAGACAAGGACTACGTCCATCTCGTGACCAAGGCCCTTGCCGCCAAGCATGGCGCCCAGCCCGAAATCCTCGTCAAGAACGTCGCTGACTTCGAACGCAACCATGTCGGCTACGACATCGCCGGCAAGTTCGCCGATGCGGCGGCCTTCAAAGCCGACCTCATCATCCTCTGCATCGGCGAAAACGTCGCCGCGCTGAAGACGCCCGAAGCCCAGGCCGACTACCAGGCGCAGGTCACCGCGCTGTTGAAGGCCCTTAAAACCAACCCCAAGGCAGCCATCATCGTCCGCAGCAGCTTCTGGGCGAACCCGGCGAAGGACAGCGCGATGCGCCAGGCCTGCGAAGCCGTCGGCGGCACGTTCGTGGACATCGGCGCCCTTTCCAAGGACGAGCAGAACTACGCCCGCTCCGAACGCCCTTATAAGCACGCCGGCGTCGCCAATCACCCCGGTGACCGCGGCATGGCCGCGATCGCCGAGGAGATTGTGAGAGTCGTTAAATAAAGAGACGGATACATCTTTACGGGTGGCAGGTGGCAGCCCCAGGTGGCGGATGGCGGGATTAACACAGCATCCAAAGGGGGCAGCATAGGGAAACCGGATAGTTAGCTGGGGACATATGACCGAAGCATTAATTCCGGTCTCCGGTTCCCCCCTGAGTGCTATCCCGACTGCCACCTGCCACCCGGGGCTGCCACCCGCCACCTGAAACGTCTGCATCGTAGGCACAAAAAAGCCCCCGATATCGGGGGCTGATTCGTGATGTCCTTAAGGCTTACTTGCCGCCGCAGCAACCCGAGGAAGCAGGCTTCTCGGTGGAGCAGCAACCGCCGGACTGTCCGTCCTTGTTGCAGCAACCGCAGGTACCGAGGCATTCGCCGGATCCGCAGCAGGAGAGACAGCAGAAACCTTTGCGACCGACCCAGGCGAGATAGAGGCCGGCGAGGACGAGCACGATGACGAAGGGATCCCAGACGTTCTTCATCAGTACGTTCACGAAGAAGATATTGAACAGGATCGCACCCGAGAGGACGACGCCCCAGCCGCGGGTGCACTTCATGATGAGCAGGACACCGGCGAGGATCTCGAGGGCCTTGATCACGTTCATGTAGCCTGAACCACCCATCGCGGTGAAGAACGCAGTGGTGAGCTTGGCCGCTTCTTCGCCGTTAGGCGCCGAGGGCGCAGGCAGGATGGACTTCACGGCCGGCACGAATTGCGCGACGCCGAAGATGATGAAAGCCACTCCGAGCAGGAGGGCGACGATGCAGGGGAGTTTTTTCATAGCCCCCATAGGTTAACCTAATCGAGGGCTTATGAAAGGGCTAACTTCAGAGGGCCTTATGGGCTCCGTCGCAAAGAGCGCCCTTCTTGGAGTGCTTGCAGGCGCAGAAGTAGACCGTGCCGTTGGCCTCGGCCTTGTAGGGCACCGGCGCGAAACCCGAACCCTTATGGGCGCCATCGCAGAAGGGCTGGTTCTTGCTGTGGCCGCAAGAGCACCAGTAGTAGGTCTTACCGGCTTCGACGAGGACGGGTATCGGAGACTTCTGAGGGATGTGGGGGGAGGACATGGGATAAGAGTATTGAGTTTGGAGTATGGAGTATAGGGGAATGTAAGAATGGATCAGGCGAGGTCGAAGAGGAGGGCTTCGACGGGGCCGGCGGACTTGAAGACAAAGGTGCCTGCGTCTTCGGACCTGACAGCGTCGC
>Ga0222712_10000441_pt1 | contig 55157 bp, 47 predicted proteins | sample C33_657DmetaG_FD_165043 | JGI IMG/M metagenome (GOLD analysis project Ga0222712, IMG submission 165043) | Estuarine water microbial communities from San Francisco Bay, California, United States - C33_657D | ecosystem: Environmental > Aquatic > Marine > Unclassified | place: USA: California... | reverse complement strand
AACCTACGGAAATATTTTAGTTATTGTTACTCCTTTATTTTTATTTCTGGTGCTATTTGAAAAGTGGTACGGTTGGTATAAAGGATTTGAAACGGTGGAAACCTTGGATATGATTTCAAGTTTAAGCTCTGGGGTAACCAATTCCACCAAGGATGTTTTGGGCCTCAGTGTTGGGATTTTATCTTATCCATGGCTAGTGGAACATTTTAATTTAATTCAAGTGCAGTCAAGTGTCTTGTTATATTTGATCGCATTTATGGCCCTTGATTTTTCGGGATATTGGGTTCATCGCTTAAATCATACCATTAATATTTTTTGGAACAATCACTTAGTTCACCATAGTAGTGAGGAATTTAATTTAGCTTGCGCGCTTAGACAAAGCATTTCTGTTTTTCTACGAATTTTTACTTTTTTATTATTGCCAGCAGCTGTCTTTGGTGTTCCTCAAAATGTCATTGCCGTGGTGGCCCCGCTTCATTTGTTTGCTCAGTTGTGGTACCACACTCGGCATATTAAAACGATGGGATGGCTTGAATATGTCATTGTTACTCCGGCGCATCACCGCGTTCATCACGCCATAAATCCTGAATACTTAGATAAAAATTATGGTCAAATATTTATTTTTTGGGATCGAATGTTTGGTACATTCCAAGAAGAAAGAGATGATATTCCTGCCGTATATGGAATAACTAGACCGGTACGAACTTGGAATCCTATCAAAATCAATTTTTTACACCTTTGGTCATTAATTCAAGATGCTTGGCATGCAAAATCGTGGATAGACAAATTGCGAATCTGGTTCATGCCGTTAGGTTGGCGCCCCGAAAATGTCATTCAGGAGTATCCCATTTATAAAATTGAAGATGTTTACGATTTCGAACATTATAAAAAAGAGGCTTCGCCTTCGCTTAGGTACTATTTATGGGGCCAACTTTTTAGCTTGCTATTAATCGTTTCCTATTTATACAGTCATATCGCAAGCATAGGGACACCCAATATTTTTATTTATGGGGCATTTATATTTGTGCATATTTATGCGCTGACTGATTTAATGGATGGAAATTCTAAGGTTTGGATCCTTGAGACGATCAAAAATGTGGCCTGTGTTTTATGGATTGTACAATCGGGCGACTGGTTTGGCTCAAGCCAAGTATCTAATTGGATTGCTCCTGCTTTAGTCGTTTATTTTGCGCTCACTACTTTTTTTGTATTTTCTTTTTGCAGATCAAGTTTCGTTTCGAGCCCGGCAAAATAATCTTTAAGCTTAATTTTTTTTCGGGTCATCCCTAAAGTAATTCACGACTCTTAGCTCCAGCTTTACTAACTTTCCAAAAGTTAGTAAAGCTTAGCTAAGTTATTTAAATTCAAATAAATACCTTATTTTTTTACACAAGTAAATTGATAAAATAAACTTAATATCAATTGGTTGAATTTTTAATTATTGCTTGGCAAATGGATTTTTCAGAGCCCTTTTATTCTTACGTCTAACCTTATTTACAAGCTCAATAAATATCCAGTTAAATCCGATAAATCTTTTTCTTTTAATCCCATCGAGGTAGGTTCAGGCATCAAACTGTTTTTTTGCTGTACCCTTGACGTCACATCTGAAGCTTTGATATTATTTCTTTTTCCTGTTAAATCTTTCAGGATAATTTGTTTGGCGTCTGCCATTAAAAATCCATAATAACTGCCCGACTGGGTGCTAATCATCCAAGGCTCATACCCGAACGCTAAACTTGCCGATGGATTAATGATCGCGTCTAGCATGCTCTTTTTGTCAAATTTCTTTTTGATTAAGGTTAAATCAGGACCAACATCAGCTCCTTTTCCACCAATTTTGTGGCATGAAATGCAATTGGTTTCAAAAATATTTTTGCCTTTTTCAGCATCGGATGGCATATTCATGGCCAAGTCAATTGACAGTGATTTTCCTCCCGGGCGTTTGAAATAATCAGCCGCCAAACTTCGGATGGATATGTCTTTATTATTGAAAATATGAAGTTCAATCAATTCCCTAACTTTGGGTTTGATTTTTCCTTTTGCTGCGTCAACCATCAATAATCTAGCGCCATAGGTATCTAATGCTAAATTTTGAGCGAGCTCTTGCTTTTTTTCAGCCACTAATGTGGTGTCATTTAATAATGAATTTTCAGATTGGATCATCCATTTTTGCTCCCGACTTAATTGCTGTTCTTCTTCTTGCTTCCAGGCAATCACATTTTCCCATGTATTTGTTTTACGAAAACTAACCCAATAATCAGCTTGTCGGGCTACGTCGGCCAATTTCGATTTTGTTAAATCAAGCATCGCGTGCGCCGCCTCAGGCGTGCTCATAAATGCGATGGTCGTCATGGCTTCTTTTCGTTGGTTGACTGTTAATGTAGGCGATTGGGCTCTTTTTTTAATCAGATTTATACTGGCATTTGGGTGCAGTTCCCACAAAATGGAACTTTGAGCTGCTGAAAAAATAAGCGGATTTGTAGGTAATTTTTTAACATAATCTGCAAAAAACAATTCCCTTTTTTCATCTACCCCGATTCCCAATGCGGTCAATAAATAGGGATCTTTTGCGCTAACCTGAAGGGCTATATGTAACAAACTTTCTTTGCTATCCTGATAGTTTAGGTCCCTGAGACCTATCGCTATTTCTCTCAATAAAGCAGGAGGTAACGAATATCTCAAAAGCGTGTGGTTGATCTCTTGAAGATTTTTGCCTGATTTTCGCAAAGCACGATAGGCAGTTATCACAATTTCAGATGAGGTCCCGACCTTGGTTGCAGGTTTTGATGTATTTTTAATTAAGATATTTTCTACTTTTTCTAACCCTTTGGGACCCAAAGCAGCTAACAACCAAATAGCCCTTGCTTGAATGTAGGGATTTGAATCTGCCAACAAGGGCTCAAGATCTGGGATTATTTTTTCCCCCATATTTTTTAATTTCTCAAAAGCTACAGCTCTTACATTGATAGCGGGCGATTTTAGTACGCCCACGAGTCCCTTGGTGGTCGAGAAATCTAATGTGGGAGCTTTTAAATTTTTGCCTTTTGGCGTAATGCGATAAATTCTACCGTATCCTTTTTTGTCGTTCATGGCGTGACCGCCTACGACCGCATCGTACCAATCAGCCACATAAATAGCGCCATCGGTACCTGTGACGGCGTCGCTAGGTCTAAACCATTTTCTTTTATCGGCTTCGAAATTGTCATTCCAAATATAAAAATCATCAGAAACTGGAAAGGAACTTAAAAAGTCAAATCTTTTCATGTTGAAACCCGCGCCTTGTGGATTCGTTTTGTAGCCAAAAACTAAATTTCTTCCAGCTTCACAACTTAGCAGCATGCCTCTATATTTTTCGCCTAACGCATCCCCTTCGTAAACGGTCACTCCCGTGGGGGAACCGGCGCCTGTTTTATCGCCAACCTTCAATACCCCTGGGTCCTCTTGGTGCCAATGGGCCGTAAAAATATCTTGGTCTAACCTTCGATCCCCTTGCCAATATCGGGTGCCGTCTTTGGAAAAATATCCGGCATTACTTCCTTCCATGAGCCAAGAAGTTCGGCAGGCAATGACTTGGTCGTCATTGTCATTTTGCCACATATTGCCATAGGAATCCATGGCAACCTCATAACTATTTCTAAAGTTATGTGCCATTACTTTTAATTGGCTCGCGTCGGGAGCGATTTCCAAAGCTAAACCCCCAACCCATACTCGCCCATCATCACTTTTTTGATTTCCCTCGTTGTTTTTATTATAGGGAGTTCCACCGGCATAAAGACTACCTGAACGGAGGGTCCAACCCGATTTATCTTTCACCACATGTGGGCCGGCATTTCCTACATTAAATAGGAATTTTCCATAGGGCGTGGCTAAAAATGAGTGCAAAGAATGATCGTGATCAAATCCCCCAAATCCCGTTAAAAAGACTTCTTTTTTGTCGGGTTTATCATCGTGATTTTCATCTGTATACACGATCACGTTCGGGGATGCGCTGACGAAAATTTTATTGCCAATCACTGCAATGCCTAATGGGGCTTTTAAATCCATATCCTGTACAAAGACCGTGGACTTATCCGCTTTGCCATCTTGGTCGGAATCCTCTAAAATGATAATTCGATCCCCTTGGTTTTTGAAGTTAAATCGGGTATCTGGCTTATTGTTAAAATCACGGTATTCAACGGCCTCAGTCACCCAAATACGTCCTCTGGCATCCACGTCCATGTTGGTCGGGTTGTACAACATCGGTGACTCCGCCCAAAGCTCGACCTCCAAACTCTCCGGGACAAACAAAGTAGTTCCGTCATTGGTGAAAAACAATGGAAATAAAAACAGGAGAATGGTGCTGATAATTTTCATAAATAACAATGGTTTACGTAATAATCAATAGTTTTTTAGGTTACTAAATCTCTGACAAATCGATTGTTTTTTAAATAGCTTTCGAGCATCGTTTTTCCTGGAGGAACGGCGCCTTCAATTTGAATGGCTCCGGAATATCCAATCTCATCGATGCAATTTTTTACGCGTTGGAAGTCCACTTTACCTTGCCCCAAAAGCGCATCATTTTCCTTAAAATGAAATTCGCAGATTTGATTTTTTTTACCAAGCCATTTGATTTCTTCGTAGATGTTGTAACCCATTTTTTCAGAGTTAGCCACATCATAATAGACCTTTAAATGGGTCGAACCCACCGCGTCGATGATGCGCATGTGTTCATCCGCGCTTAGCCAAGATTCAATGCCCAAAGTCACGCCCGCTTTTTCTGCAATGGGCATGATGTCCTTAAATTTTTGGATGACGGCATCTTGTCCCTTTGGGTCATTTTTCAAATCCCCTTGATTAAAAAAGGCAATTAAAACGGCTTTGATTTTGAATTCTTTGGCTACTTGAATGCTGTCGGCGACCCATTGGTCTGTCTGTGGGTCCGACTTAAATGGGTAGTTGTTGAGCTCGCCGATGCCTAATCCCGTAAAGCCAACGTTAAAGATTTTAGCTAACGATTTATAGGCTTCTTGCACATCTTTTCTGCGTAAATGCATGTTGTTTGCTTTTAAGCCAAGGCTTAATTGGACGCCATCCAACCCTATTTCTTTGGCCATTTCCATAGCGCCTAAATTGGACGTGTTGGAGATCGACCAATCGCATGCACCGATGGAAAAACGTTTGTCCTTTATTTGGTGCTGATCTTCAGCATGTAAGGCATTTGTATGCGTGATAGCAGCAAATATCCCCAAAGCACTTTTTTGTAAAAATTGCTCTCTTTTCATAAGTTTTATAGGTTTACTTCATTTTAGCTTTACCCAAATTGTTAACTAGCTTTACCCAACTTTACTAACTTTTTAAAAGTTAGTAAAGTTAGTAAAGCTTAATTTGATTTGAGTCCACTTTATTCATTTTATCTATTTCTTGATCAACCAAATTTTCGCCAATGGGGTAACTCGTTCTCCTTCGCCTACATCGTCCTGTTCACACGAACTGGTCATTAGACTCAGTAGTTAAATTTAAATGAAAAAATTCAAATTTTTAGAATTGGCGAAATTTGCCAAGGAAGCTTTGCCTTTTGGCATACAATTATTCCTTATATTTATTCAACCTTCTTTCATTACATGTCAAAAATTGCCCTTCTTTTTCTCCTATTCATTTCTTGTGCCCAGGATGAAATAAACCCGTCGGCAGATTATATTCCGAAAATAGCTAAAGGCTATATCATTCCACACACCTATTTTACATTATCCTATTCTCCCTCTGACCGCCAAGCTGAATATGCCTTTTATTATTTGTCCGTTGCGTCGATTAAAGGCATGCAAGAAAGAACGGATGACTTTCGTATAGACCCCTCCGTGAAATCAAATCCCGTGACGAGTACATCTTATCAAGGATCGGGATTTGATCGCGGGCATTTAGCTCCTGCGGCCGATTTCAAATTGAATTTAACCGCCATGTCAGAAACTTTTTTTATGTCCAATATGTCTCCGATGACCCCATCATTTAATCGAGGGATTTGGAGTAATTTAGAAGATAAAGTGCGTGAAAATGCCTTGAATTTAGGCGGTGTGTATGTGGTCACAGGACCTGTTTTATCGAATACCTGCGGAACCATCGGCGGAGGTATCACGGTGCCATGTTCCTTTTACAAAGTCATTTTCAAAGAAGGTTCAAGCCCCAAAATGATCGGATTTTTGTTGAGCAATTCGGGATCTTCCCTGCCTTTAAAAAACTTTATTGTTTCGGTGGACGAAATTGAGAAGTTGACAAATTTAGATTTTTTCTCTTCCCTCCCGGATGATGTTGAGGGTTCGTTGGAGGCCAATAAATCTCCTTTGGGTTGGAGTTTCTAAACTCAAATGAATTGACCTTTAAATAAGATTTTAAAAATTTAAATGGTGTTTTGTTTAACTTTGGTTCAATTTATCTTAGTTCTAATTGATGAAATTCTCTTTAAATCACTTTTGGGTATTTATTGGTTTCATTTTCTTTTCTTGCCTAAAAGAACCGTATCGTGCTCCCATTTATGTCAACACTAGGGATGCGAATGAAATAAAGGCTACGTCCGTTAAACTTCATGCGGATGTCCAAAGTCCTGATGCGGGTGAAATTACGGATCGGGGATTTTATTGGACCGCTAATGATAGCGCTGCTACGGTTTTAAAAAACAAAATAAGTTTGGGTCCTGGAAGCGGCGAATTTACTTATATGTTAAAGAATTTGCAGGCCAAGAAAGCCTATTCATTTTTTTCGTATGCCATTTCAGATCGCAATAATGGCCAAGGAAATGTAAAAGCATTTAGTACCCTTGAATACCGAGTGGCAACCTTGTCCACCGATACGGTTAAAAATATTGGTATTACCAACGCCTTAATGGGGGGTGAAATTACCTATGATGGGGGAAAGGTAGTGACTGATCGAGGAATTTGCTTTAGTCTGAATAAGGCGCCTACCATCAAAGATGTAAAGATTTCAGTGGGCATTGGTGAAGGAAAATTTGCCATAGTCGCCAGCCAATTAAAAGAAAACACGTTGTATTATGTTCGTTCTTTTGCCGTAAATTCCATCGGGATAGCCTATGGAAATGAACGAAATTTTACCACCTTGGATTATCGCTTGGTTAAATTAAAAACCAATCCTGCTTCAGATGTTGGCATGTTTTTAGCCACGTTACATGGGGAGGTTTTTGACGATGGGGGTGGGCAAATTTTTGAGCGAGGTTTTTTAATGGGGCTTTCTCCAAATCCCTCGCTTTCTGATATGAAGTTTGCTTCCAGCCAAAATGTCGTGGGGCCAATGAAAACCGTGGTGACTGAATTGATCGAAAATACCACGTATTATTATCGGTCATTTGCTAAAAATGAAAAGGGCTATTCATTAGGGAATGTCCAAAGTTTTACGACGCTCGACATTAAATTTCCGGAGATTTTTACACTGCCTGTTACGAATGTTTCGTTTACGTTGGCCAACTATGAAGCGGAAGTAAAATATGATGGTGGGGTTCCTATTTTGGAACGAGGATTTTGTTTTAGTACCCAACCTAATCCTACCCTGCAAGACAATAAATACCTTGTCTCAGGGGAATTGGCTGTATTTAAATTGGTGATGACTGAGTTGCAGCCAGGGACCTTATACTATGTGCGAAGTTTTGCTAAAAATAGGAAAGGCTTGCAGTATGGAAACCAAGTTTCGTTCACTACGGTGGCTTATACTCCGCCGACCGTTATCACACAGGATGTAGGCCAAATCACTACTCGGTCAGCTCAGGCCAATGGCCAAGTTTTAGAAGAGGGAAACACATCTGTAACGGAACGAGGATTCTGTTTTGGGCAAAACCAAAACCCAAGCGTCAATGATCGGAAAGTAGATTTAGGTTCTGGTTTAGGCGGTTTTTCGTATAACTTCTCGGGTTTATCGGAAGGAACGACGTACTATGTTAGGGCCTATGCAATCAATAAAAAAGGTTTACAGTATGGAAACCAAGTTTCGTTCACCACGGTGGCTTATACTGCGCCGACCGTTATCACACAGGATGTAGGCCAAGTCACTACTCGGTCAGCTCAGGCCAATGGCCAAGTTTCAGATGAGGGAAACACCCCTGTAACGGAACGAGGATTTTGTTTTGGGCAAAACCGAAACCCAAGCGTCAATGATCGGAAAGTAGATTTAGGTTCTGGTTTAGGCGGTTTTTCGTATAATTTCTCCGGTTTATCGGAAGGAACGACGTACTATGTTAGGGCCTATGCGATTAATAAGAAAGGAATTTTTTACGGGGAAGAAAGAAGTTTTAGAACTGCGGTGACTCCACCTCCACCACCTCCTCCGCCACCTGTAGTTGTTGTAACACCGCCTGCGAGTCCAGGAGCTGGGGTTACGCCACCGACGACTCCAAGTACACCGTCAACACCAACCACACTTTTGAAAGTTGGCGATCGCCATCAAGGAGGCATCATTGCGTATATATTACAACCAGGGGAACCGGGATATGATGCAAATATACAACATGGCTTTATTGCAGCCCCTTTTGATCAAGTCAAGGGTGGTACCAATGTTAGAAATGAAGGAGTTATTTGGGGTTGTTTTGGAACAACTATTTCAGGAGCTGATGGTTATAATATTTTTGATGGGTATCAAAATACTATTGATATAGTAAATGGGTGTAATGAAGCTAATATTGCAGCTAGAGTTTGCTCAGACCTCAATTTAAATGGATACTCTGATTGGTATCTGCCAAGTCATAATGAACTTGGTATAATGAATCAAAATAGAATCTTGATTGGAGGATTTGATGATTATCCTGATCCATTTCCTAGTGCTTATTGGAGTAGCACAGAGGCTACAACAGGCATTTCTAGTGCTTATGTATCTATATTTTCTGGACAATCTCGGGGTTGTTGTGGCGGAAATGCTAAAAGAGATCCAGCTGGTGTTAGGGCAGTTCGAAGATTTTAATCACTGTTTTATTATTTTAGTTATTTTCAAAAAGGAACTGTAACGTATTTTTAAGGCCTCATTATTGTTAAAATTCTAATTAGTCAATAAATATTTTTTTAACTATTGCCAACTTGCTTATTGTTATTAATTTACTGAATCTGTAACTTCCTTTGACCTTGGTGCGATTTTTCAAAAGTATAATTATATTAGTAGCTTGTCTCTGCAATAGCTTAAAATCGCAAAATCTAATTTCTTAAATAAGTAGATTATAAAATTTTGGGACAATCCAGTGTGTTTATTTTGTAAATTAATTTAAAATTTAGCGTGTAAAATAAATCAGGTCCCTTTTGAATGGAAGTATTTAAAAATACTTTAGTATCCAAATCTGATAGTCCATCTAATAAATCAGTATTTGTGTATTTATAATTTAATTCTAAAGCTAAAGCTATTTTTTTGTTGATTGAAGTTTTAACTCCCATTCCAAAAGGTGCACAAAACGCGGAATGTATATTTCCCTCCCCGCTAACTTTAAAGGCCATAATGCCAAATCCAACGAAAAGATAGGGGTTATATTTATGATTATATGCCCCGTATTCATATGCGGAACTTAATTCAATTAAATCGGTGGTAAAACTTTTGCCTCTATAAAAATTTGATGCAAAGGAAGAGCAAGAATCATAATACTTGTCGCTTGAATTAAGCATTACATAATTTAAATTAAATCGATGAGTTAAATGTCTTTTGAATGTGTGGGATACTTCTAACCCAGCTGAGACTCTAGCAGATTTCAGGGCAGTTGTTAGGTAATTTTCAAATGGAGCAATGTCTCCAAAATAACCAGTTGAGCCTAATGTATAAGCTATATATGTGGTTTTTACAAATGGCTTATAAACAGGATTTTTACCAAACATAAAATTAGAAATTAAAAGCAAAGCGAGTAGATGCTTCATTTTTCTTTTCCTGTTATTTGCAAATCAAATGCAGAAAAACCACCGTTATCTACTAGAATTAATGCAATGATGTTATCACCCTGTTTTAAAAAAGTAGGAGGTATATTTCCTGAATATTCCCATCGATAAGTGTAACCTTCATCATAACCTTTGGATACAAAATTCCCATTCACATATAATTCGTACCCATTATCAACACCTACAAAATACTTAATGGTGCTTAAATCATAATTTTCTAAACTAATTTTAGTTCTAACATATAAAGTTTTAAAGGTCGGCCATAGGGTATTATAATTGAAGAGAGAATCTAAGTTACTGGATTTCAAACTTCCAAAAGGAGCTTGGCCAATGGTCCAAGTCCCAAAAGTTGTTTTCCAATTTGAAGGTGGTGTTGTAAATGTATATTCCCAGAAAGATTTTGGTTTTACGATCAACGTGTCTGTTTCTGGAGATTTAGTGGTAAAACTGTCAATTTGACTGTATGTTTTCCCCACAGAATTTATAGCATAAGCCACAAAATAGTAAGTAGTTTTGCGTTTCAGGCTGGTTAAATTAAAAGTGAATGAACCTTTTAATCCATCGCCAAAATCGATTAATGTGCCTGTTTCAATTAATTTGTTTTTTTTATCTGAAAATATAAAACCGCGATTTATCGCGGTGCACAAACATCCTTCATCGATTAAATCTCCAATAATATCTGCGGATGATAGGGTAATATTTTTAGCTCCACCTGTCTTTATAATTGCTAGAGTTTTGGGTGCTTCTGGAATTGTGCAACCGAATAATAATATTCCGTAGAAGAAAATAAAAATAGTTTTAATATTAATGAAACTTATCATCTTTGACCTTATTTTTAGAACTAAGTGTAGTTTTTTCGACTACTTTTTTGCCAAATAATTTCTTGCAAAGATTTATGATTTTTTATAAATCACATGTTAAAAATATACTTATCTAGGGTATGCTTTAAGTTTATCAAAATCAACTTGTTTCATTAATCCAAGATCAAGTAATTTTTCAACTTCTTTCAATTTTACTGGAGCACATTCCTTCGTAAACCCCTATAAAACTATTTCTCTAGTTATGATTACTTATTCAAAACCAATGGAATATGATAGACATATACCACAAACTCCCTTGCCAATAATTGCCTTTTAGAACTTAACAGTGAAACCAAATTACCTTCTAAATTTTATTAAAACAATAATTGTTTATTTAAAGGCAAGAAGATATCTTATTGTATTGCTTAAAATTAAACATACTCTAATTTCGATCGAAAACATATCTCTTGCCACTTGCTATTTCTAAGCACATTCCGCATAAAAAATCTTTCCATGCTTGATCGTTAATTTGCCGCTCATGTGTAAATTTCGAATCACGCGAATGACTGTTTCAACCCGCAATCCCGTTAAATCAGCAATTTGTTGGCGTGATAAAAATAAATTATCCTATATTGTGTGTATAACACAAACCTATATGAAAAAATTACTATTTTTAATTCTCCTATTTGGTCCAATTCCTTATGATAGTTTAGCCCAAAATGCTGTTAAACAAGCCAATCATTTTATCGAGTTATTGACGGAGGAGCAAAAGCTTTCAACCCTTTTCCCATTTGACAATAATGAACGGTACAATTTTCATTTTGTGCCTATTAAGCGGAAAGGGGTCACTTTTAATGAAATGTCTTCGAAGCAAATAGAAGTAGGTTTAGGTTTGTTGAAAATTTGTTTAAGTGACCAGACGTATAAAAAGACCAACGATATCGTCAAATTAGAAGCGATTCTTAAGGAGCTGGAAAAAAGAAAACCGGAGGATAAATACCGCGATCCGGGCAATTACCATTTTACGATTTTTGGGATACCTTCTGAAAAGAATATCTGGGGTTGGAGATTTGAAGGACATCATATTTCATTTAACTTTTCTTTTGATCAGAAACTATTGGTTTCAGGGACGCCAGGGTTCTTGGGAACTAACCCTGCCATCGTACCTAGCGGGCCTGCGATGGGCACACAAATATTAAAAGAGGAATCTGATTTAGGTTTTGATTTGTTACATTCTTTGAATAAAGTTCAGTTTAAACAGGCGATGATTGACTCGGTTGCTTACCCAGATATTTTAACTTTTGACAAAAGAAGTGCGTTTATCGGCGACCCCAAAGGGGTTAAATACAGCGATTTAAATAAGGAGCAAAAAGCCATGATGCTTGCGCTTGTTCGCCTATATGTTTTTCGTTACTCGCATTTATTGGCCGAAAGTATGTTGAAGGATATTCAAAAAGCGGGGCTTGAAAACTTGTGGTTTGCTTGGGCTGGTCATACGGAACCCGTGATTGGAAAGGGTACTTATTATCGGGTTCAAGGCCCTTCTATGTTGATTGAATACGATAATACTCAAAATAATGCCAACCATGTGCATTCGGTGATCCGTGATTTGAAAAATGATTTTGGCGGTGATTTGTTATTGGAGCATTATAAAACGGCCCACTAATTTATTTCCTAAATTTTTTGATTCGAAAAAACGTGAGGTAATTGGCATCATGATTATTATGTGCCCCGTCAAAGGCATCATCGTAGGCAGTCCGACAAGCCAGTAAAATATTTTTTCCGTCAAAAAGCCAGTCGACATACTGAAAGCCATGCTTGATCACATCAGGATGTTGGAACACAATCTTCTTTAATTGCCAATTTTTCAAGTCGCTTGAAAAGCATAAGGCCAAGGTATTTCTGATGGATGCCGGGTTTTTACCGGGATTGGCATTTTTGACATCATCAGGAATAATATTACTTAGTGTCCAATAAAGCTTGGTTTTAGGGTCAAATCGAATGGTAAACTTTTTTGATCCACCAGGGAATGGGATAAAACCTGTGGATCGATCAAAAAAGGCCTGCGTTCCATCGGCACTAATTTTAACCATGGCCGCATATTCTTGTAGACTTTTTTTATTGTCGACGCGCAACATATTCCACACCCCTCCATCGGGTCCGACCACTGCATTTCCCTCGATCCAACCGCCAAATGCTCCATTAAAAAAAGTTGAATCATATCCCAGGACATTCGATTTTGTCCAATTGGCCGCCTGCATCGGATTTTTATCTACGGGAATGGACATCATAAAACTTCCGTACCGCTTCCCCCAAGTTTTAATTGGCCCCATCGCATCTTCCATCGCTCGCCACAATCGGCCCTCATGGATGATGAGGGGCATCGGTGCGCAGTGATATTCGCCGGCCAATAATAATCCATTTTCAGGATCTGTCGGGTTGGTCCATGTTTTGCCTTCATCCATGGATTGCCTGATGATGACATTTCCATGATGTTTGTGGGTTCCCATCAGGTATAGGTGAGATTGATGTACAAATAATTTAGACCAAAATTGGCCATTGATTTCACTGATCATTTCCCACGTTTTACCTTTGTTTTTTGATCGATAAATGCGTGAAACGGCGGAAGTATGTTCCGTGGATTTAGGCCCAAAAAAATCATGCGAAGCTAAATAATGCCCGTTGGCCAGCACGACAATACTCGGCGATCCGATGTACAAACCACTCGCCGCGGGGCTGTAGGCAATGACCGTTCCGGGTACTTTTGATTGGCCGTAGGTTATTAGAGAACCGCAAACAAATAGGAATGCCAAGAAAATTTTGATCGATTTTTTCATGGTCAATAGTACGGATATTTATCCCAAAGGTTTGTATTGGGGTCAACAGCGCGAGGATCATTCGTTCGCTTCATCCAAGCTTCCAACTCTATTTTCAATTTATTTTTTTGTTTCTCAAATCGTTTTTCATTGGCCAAATTATGCAATTGGCTCGGGTCATTTTTCAAATCATATAATTCCTCGGAACCTCTTTTTTTCAACGTTCGGTCGAAAAAGAAGGCATAATTGGCGCTATCTGACATGATTAATTGTTTGGATGGGGAATCATCGATGTCGCCATAAGGGCCTACAGCCACCCATTTTTGTGGATCACCGGCCGGAAAACGATTGGGTTCAAAATTGCGCAAGTATAAAAATTCTTTGGTTCTGATGCCTCGAACGGGATAGCCCAAATTACCTTTTCTTACATTGGCATGTCTTTCTCTTTCTACAAAAACGGCACTTCTATGGGCTATTGGCCGACCGTTGATCAAATTGAACAGACTCTTAGAAGGAAGATCTGTGGGTTTTTGAATTCCCATGACGTCCAACATAGTGGGGGCTAAGTCAATTAAACTTACTAATTCACTTGAACGGGCCGACTTAATTTTATCTTTCCAATACATGATGAGGGGTATATTGGTCCCTGAGTCATAGCAGGTAGCTTTTGCTCTGGGGAAAGGCATACCATTGTCACTTGTGATGACAATGAGCGTGTTTTCTAATTCGCCTTTTGATTCAAGCGTGGCGATGAGTTTGCCCACATTGCTATCAAATCGTTCTACTTCAAAATAGTAATCTAAGATGTCTTTTCTGACTACATCGGTGTCGGGCAAGAACCCTGGAACTTTCACTTTTTGGGGATTTAGTCCGGCTTGTTCCCCAGTTCCTTTGACATAATCACGGTGGGGATCGATGGATCCAAACCAAAAAAAGAAAGGTTTATCTTTTGGTTTTGCTCCTAAAAATTCTTCAAAATTTTTGAAATTTTTCCCTGCTGGATTGTCTTGGTATCCACCTATTTTAAAATTTCCTGGGCCCCAGCCTTTTTGTTCACTACCTACAAACCCACCTGATGCTTGAATGAGGCTTACAAAATTGGGAATGCTTACGGGAAGACTTCCCCATAAATTCCCTCCTTCCGCGATTTGGTGGGGATGCTTCCCGGTTAAAATACTGGCTCTGGAAGGACTGCAAGAGGCAGCCGAACAAAACGCTTGGTCAAAAATCAAACCGTTTTTTCCTAAGCGGTCGATATTAGGTGTCCTAACAACTTGATCGCCAAAGATTCCGGCGTGCTTCGACCAATCATCGGCAACGATAAAAAGTATGTTGGGTTTTTTAGTGGAATTTTGTCCCCAAACATTTAACGCTGTTAGGATGAAAAACAAAAGAAAGAGTGATTTTTTGATCATCGGTTTATGGGTCTTTTTGAGGTTTTAATTTAGCTTTTTCACTTTAGCTTTACCCACTTTACTAACTTTCCAAAAGTTAGTAAAGTTAGTAAAGCTGCTGATCAATTCTTTCTTTCAAAATAGATTATCAGCTTGTTGATAATGATTAGTAATCGTGTTTTATCGTTAGCGAAAACAGTTGATTTTTTAGACTGGAATTTATGTTTCAGTTTTTTGTGATCTCCAATTATCCTTTTCTGAATTCATGTGCCGTCTGAATAGCAGCCCTTAAATTTTCGATGGGTGTGGTATTGCTAACGGTGCAATTGGCACTTAAAATCACTCGATTAGGGGCATTTTTCAACAAGTCCATCGTAGCTTTTTTAACTTGGTCCACGGTTCCTGTTGAGATAACACCATGTCGATCTAATCCCCCCATAACAGGTCTATCAAAGATTTCAGAGGCTTTTTGTAAGGTCAACGCTTTTCCATCCGCTTGCAGGGGGATGTTAACTATTTGACCAGGATAATCTTGGAAACGAGGGGTAAATCCCTCATATTCACCATCGTAATCGCAGATGTGGAGGATGTTGTAGGGAACTAATTGGGACACTTCTTTGTAAAGAAGCATATCAAAACTTTTAATCGCCCGATTAAATAATTGGTAGTCGGCCACGCGATTTGTTTCCCCACCTTGCGCACAGGTATAAAATCCATCGACTCCCAATTTAGCAGCGGCTTGAACGAAATTTAAAATGGAAAGAGTTACATTTTCCATGCCGCGACACACTGCCTCTGGATCTTCTTTGACATGTTTAACAAGCAATTCCCAGGGCACGGCTTGTTTGGCCATTTGGTATGGCGAGTAAAGTGTTTGTATAATCATAGCCTCAGATTTCGCCTCTTTGACTAGATTTTTAATGACATATAAGATGGGCTCAAAAAAGGACTCGGGCATAATCGGCTGCTTATACCAATCTTTCGCTGTTTTTATTTGCTCGTTCAGCGGAAGACTCATTCCGTCAAATTGAATTTTGACAAAGTCCATTTGAGTCGCTTTGAAATAATTCATATGGGCTTTAACCGCCTCGTCACCCTTTTTATTAAAGTGCATGAAAAATCCTGCGGGTACATAATCTGATTTGGATCCTTTTTGCAATACGTCTTCCATTAAATCCCTTTTGGATTTTGCCTTCGCATTCAATGGTTTTTTTAATGGGGAGGTTTGTGTTTGATTTCTTTCTTTCGCAGCACCCATTAGTCCTATTGTGCCTAATGAGCTTGATTTTAAGAAATTTCTTCTAGAGGAATTTTTCATAGTATAGCGTTTTAAATAGCGTTTTTTTTCATGTTAAATTTTCAATTTTCAAATTAGCTTTACCCACTTTACTAACTTTTTAAAAGTTAGTAAAGTTAGTAAAGCTGCAGGTTAATTCGATTCTGTAGAATTAGATTATCAGCTTAGTGATAATATATTAAACAGAGATCATTTTTTAATCAAGTTTTTTTTACGGAAATTTATTCATTGAAAAACAAAAATTACAAATAATGCACGATTATATTATTGTCGGCTCAGGTTTTTTTGGTTCCGTATGTGCGAGGGAGTTGACAGATAGGGGTTTTAAATGCCTTGTTTTAGAGAAGAGGAAGCATATTGGCGGAAATTGCCATACTGAAAAAGTTGACGGCATTAATATGCACACGTACGGTCCCCACATTTTTCATACGTCTAATGAGCGTGTTTGGAAATGGATCAACCAATTTGCTACGTTTAATCATTTTACAAATCGGCCTATAGCGAATTATAAGGGCGAATTATTTGCCTTGCCTTTTAATATGTGGACCTTTAACCAATTGTGGGGAGTGACGCATCCAAATGAAGCGAAGGCGATTATTGCCGAGCAGTCGAAGGAAATAGGGGAGCCACAAAACCTGGAGGAACAGGCGATCAAACTTGTGGGCAGGGATGTATACGAAAAACTGATCAAGGGGTATACGTCTAAGCAGTGGATGAAACCTCCGAATGAATTACCCAAAGAGATCATTAAACGCCTTCCAGTACGTTTTACGTACGATACAAATTATTTCAACGATCCGTACCAAGGTATTCCTATCGGTGGGTATACTCAGATATTTGATCAGCTGCTTAAAGGGATAGAGGTCCAATTAGAAACGGATTACCTGGCGGATAAGTCGGCCTGGAATGCCAAATCCCGACACATCATATTTACCGGCCCCATTGACGCGTATTATGACTATCAATTTGGCCCTTTGGAATACAAAACCACCCGTTTTGAGCATAAAAAATTAACCGATACGGATAATTATCAAGGAGTTCCCGTGATGAATTTTACGGATGTGGAAGTTCCTTATACGCGCATCATTGAGTACAAACATTTTGAGTTTGGCCAAACCGATACGACTTGCATCACGTATGAATATCCTGAACCTTATGTGGCCAAGGTGACTGAGCCCTATTATCCGGTGAATGACCAAGCCAATAATGCCATTTTTGGTCAATATAAGGCTTTGGCAGATGCGGAGACTCATGTGTATTTTGGTGGCCGATTGGCTGAATACAAATATTACGACATGCATCAAATCATTGAGCGGGCGTTCGATCTATTGGATGAATTGAATTCATAATTCATTGGGATCAAATAATTTCATTTTTTGTTTTGAGATGGATATTCTATATTTTTTGGTAAATTCAAAAAAATAAACCTAAACCTATGAAAAGTATTTCTTCCCTGAGGTCGATCTTCGTCCTTTTATTCATTGCCTTTTTAGCAACAAGCTCTTATGTTGGGTTTGCAAATCCTCCAAAAAATGCAAAGGCTAAAATCATTAAGACCTTGATTGTCGACGGTCAAAATAACCATGACCAATGGGCCAAAGTAACCTATATGATGAAGCGTTATTTGGAGGAAACAGGAAAGTTTTCAGTGGATGTCCAAAGAACAAAATATACATGGAATGGAAAGGGTTTTGTCGATCAATACAAGATTCCTGGGCTTGCGTCGACGGTCGATTTACCTAAGTCGAAGATGGATTCAAGTTTTCATCCCAACTTCGCAACCTACGATGTCGTGATTTGTAATTTTGGTTGGAATGCAGCGCCTTGGCCAAAAGAAACCCAAGAGGATTTAGATAAATTCATAAAAAAAGGCGGCGGTTTGGTGATCATTCACGCGGCGGATAATTCATTTCCGGAGTGGCCTGCGTATAATCAAATGATTGGAATAGGTGGTTGGGGTAATCGAACAGAGAAGGATGGTCCCTATGTGTATTATGACCTAAATAACCAATTGGTCCGCGACATGGCTCCTGGTCGTGCGGGTTCACATGGGCCACAAAAAGATTATCAAATTACGATTCGTAATGCAAATCACCCGATCACCAAGGGAATGCCTTTGACCTGGATGCATGCGCAAGATGAGATGTATGATCGATTAAGAGGCCCGGCAGAAAATATGGAGGTGTTGGGAACGTCTTTTTCATCCATTGAAAATAAGGGCTCAGGCCGACATGAGCCTATGTTATTGACGATCAATTATGGCAAAGGAAGAATTTTCCACACGCCTATGGGCCATGCGGATTATTCAGTGAGTTGTGTCGGATTTATCACAAGTATTTTGCGTGGAACGCAATGGGCAGCTACAGGAAAGGTAGATATCCCCATTCCTGCTGATTTTCCAAAACCGGATGTAGTTAGCAAGCGTGAATTCAAGGATTAAGCACAAAAAAAATGAACATATGAGTACTCGACGGGATTTTATACAAAGACTTTCATTGCCATTAATGGCCATGCCTTTTGCTGCTTCTGCAGCGAATGAACTTGAAAAATCGGGTTTTACGGCCCCTAAAATCACCCCCTCAACGGTGGCCGATGGCCCTGTTTTACGGGTAGCTTTGATGGGTTTGGGTGGATATTGCAATATGGTGGCCAAGGCGATTCAGGCATGTCCTCGAGTTAAAATCACCGCTTTGGTGAGTGGAACGCCGGCTAAATTGGCTTCCTGGGGGGAGAAATATCAAGTCCCGGAGTCGAGCCGCTATAATTACTCGACCGTCGATCAAATCAAAGACAACAAGGAAGTGGATTCGGTGTATATCACTACGCCCAATGCTTTGCATAAAGACAATGCCATCCAGATTGCCCGAGCGGGCAAGCACGTGATTGTGGAAAAGCCGATGGCTTTAAATGCCAAGGAGGGAAAGGAAATGATCGATTATTGCAAGAAAGCCGGGGTGCATTTGTTGGTCGGTTACCGCATGCACTTTGAGCCAAAGACTTTGGAAGTTGTCCGCATGCGACGTGAGGGAGAATTTGGGAAGATTTTATTTTTCCAAGGGCTTTCGGGTTTTGTGATTGGTGATCCTAAACAGTGGAGATTAAATAAGGCCTTGGCCGGGGGAGGATCCATGATGGATATTGGAATTTACTCGATTAATGGCGCTCGATATATGATTGGTGAGGAACCTATTTGGGTGACGGCACAGGAGACGAAGACTGATTTTGTGAAATTTAAGGAGGGGGTTGACGAGACGATTCAGTTCCAAATGGGTTTTCCGGGAGGTGCGGTCGCCTCATGTTTATCAACCTATGCCTTAAATAATTTGGATCGGTTTTTTATGGATGGGACGAAGGGATTTGCGGAGTTAAAACCCGCTACGGGATATGGTCCAATTATGGCGAGAACGAACAAAGGTGAAATCGAGTTTCCACATGTAACCCATCAAACGGTTCAAATGGATGAAATGGCTAAGATATTATTGGATGGAAAACAGCCGATCATCCCTATGGATGGGGAAGAAGGTTTGAGGGATTTACGTATTGTGGATGCCATTTACGAGGCTGTTCGTACGGGCAAAAAGGTGAAGGTTTAGGGTTTTTTTGCTCAAAACTGATTTTTAGAGCAGTATATCATTAAAGCCAATCATTAGATTTTGGGTATAAAAATATTTCGCAACAACAGAAATGAATAGGTCTGATTGTTAATCATTTATTCAGAATTAATAAAAGAATACCTAATGTAATGGTCATTTGGCTAGCCCAAAAGATGAACATCCATTTGGTTAAATCAGATTTTGCTTCGGCAATTTTCGTGTCGATGCTAGCTTTAATTTCGGTGAACTTTTGGCTATTGAATGATTCGGCATCTTTGAATCTCTGATCAATATTCGATTCATTTTGAATGAATCTTTGATTTGTAGAGGATTCAAATGTGATAAACTTCTGATCAATTTTATTGAATTTTTTCTCAAAGGATAACTCCAAACTATTAAATCGAGTATTTATCTCATTGATCTTTTCACTCAAAAATTCTTTCGTGACCAGATTTTCGAATCTGTGGTCATTGAGTTCGTGAATGCTTGAGACAAATTCCATGGCATCGTCGTCGTTAAAGTTCAGTTTGGCACGAGCTATGTCGTACAGTTTTATGTTTAGTGGTTTCATGGTCAAATGTAGCTTTAAATTTTGCATATCAAAGCTAATAAACTGATCATTTTATGTTCGTCTAATATTTCTTTCGTCTTATCTTTTTTATTACCTAATACATCTTAAAATATATTACCTTTTACCTAATACCTCTTACCTAAAATACCTATTACCTAGTATTAATGGGTTACATCCTCCACCCTCACCACTTTCCACACCGTCAATACCAGGATTTTCAGGTCCATCCAAAATGATTTTTGGTCTAGGTATTCCTTGTCGTATTTTACTTTAAGTTCCAAAGGGAGTTCATCTCGGCCATTGACCTGTGCCCAACCAGTTAGTCCGGGCAAGAGGGTATGCACACCCAATGCCGTTCGGGCATCAATTAAATCTTGTTGGTTATATAGGGCGGGACGAGGGCCCACGAGAGACATGTGTCCCATGATGATGCAATAGAGCTGGGGTAATTCATCCAAACTACTTCTACGGAGGAATGATCCGATGGGGGTAATGAAAGTAGTAGCATTGTTTAGAAGATGTGTGGGCAATAGGGGGGTATTTACGCGCATGGTCCTAAATTTAGGCATGCTAAATACTTGGTTATTTCGACCGACGCGCTCCGACCAGTATAAGATGGGTCCAGGAGAACTTATCCATACGGCGATGGCTACGAATAGCATGGGAATCAAGAAAATGATGAATGCCAACAGCGAAACCGCTAAATCAAAAATTCTCTTTTGCATCCTATTATTCTAAAATTCGAAAACTCGATGAAAAACAAATTTACGATTCTATCACACAATTTCCCAATTCATTTTTTTATTACCTTTTACCTCATACTTATTACCTAAAAAAACCTTTTACCTATTACTTAATCATCTAATTTTATTTTTCACCTATTACCTGTTAGATATTACCTCTTACCTAACTTTACCTATTACTTCATACCTATTACCTAATTTTACCTATTACCTATTACTTCATACCTATTACCTAAAAAACTGTCCTTTAAATAAATTTATATAAAAAACCATTTGTTTTTTATACTATTAACTTATATTTGTTACTCAATATTGTATCAATTTGCTCCATACATCTGTGGGTCAAGAGGGCGAAGCCGTCAATAGAGCATTCATTTGGTTTTAGATAACATTTTTTCAGGAAAGATTCGGATAGCCTTGCTAACCAAATTACTTTTGAACCCAGCCAGTAAGGTTTACTTGCGGGGTTTGGAACGTGATTTAGGGGTGAGTAGTAATACGGTGAGAACAGAGTTGAATAAACTGCAGGACATGCATTTGATTGAGGCGCATGAAGATTCTGAAAATACCAAAGTAAAAAATTATGTGGTCAACCAGGGGCATCCTATGTTCAAAACGCTTCGTGGCATCATCATGCAATTTGTGGGCTTAGATCAGATTGTGGATCAAATCATTAAGAAACTAGGAAATTTAGATCAAGTGTATTTGACTGGGGACTTGGCTGAGGGAAAGAATTCTCCCTTTGTTGATTTAATCATTGTCGGTGAGGTGGATAAACCTTATTTATACCAATTAATTGAAAAAGCGGAACCCTTGGTTCAGAAAAAGATTCGTGTGGGGGTTTATAAGAATAAGGAATTTAAGGCTAATATTTTAGAAAGTGTTGGGGTTTTTATGAAGTTGGTGGGGTAAGTTAAATCATAAATATTAGTGTGGTCCATTCGGCCAATTCTATTCATGGATATACGTAAATCAATAAATCATTCATTTTCAGGCGTTAAATAGGTTTATTTTAAACTTAGACACAACAAAAATTATAAAAATAAAGGGTTCTGGTGCGCAGTTTGGTGCGCAATTTTAATTTTTGAAATTTAAGATACTTGGTATGCTTAATCTTAGTGATAAGTTTTTTATTTAATATTCAACCTCAATAACATACTTATATTTTAATATAAATTTAGTTCAATGGTAATTGAAAAAAGCATTAAAAATTTTGTTGTATTAAGAGAAGATTCTATAAATCTAGCACTTAATAAAATCACTAATAATAAATCGGGTTACGTTATTGTTGTAAATCATGATGGAACACCTTTTGGTATCTTAACAGACGGCGACTTTAGAAGATGGTTATTAATTTCTGGGGATAAAGATTTGACACAATCTGTAGAATTAGTTGCAAATCAAAAATTTATAGTTGCAAACGAAAATACTGCTGTAGAGCAGATTTTAGAGTTGTTTAATAAGCAAATATCTTTTATTCCGCTTATTGACAATAAAAATCGATTAACTAGTATTGCAAATAATAAAAATTCAAATTTTCAAATAGGGAATTTTCTGATTTCTGATTCTACACCAACATTTATTATTGCTGAAATAGGAAATAATCATAATGGAAATTTAGACCTCGCGAAAAAACTCATAGATGAAGCTGTGAATTCTGGAGCAGATTGTGCTAAATTTCAAATGAGAAGTATGAAATCAATGTATCGAAATGGTAAATCTGATGAAGATTTGGGTGCAGAGTATACTCTAGATTTGCTTTCAAGATTCCAACTTTCAAACGAAAATTTGTTTAGAGTATTTGATTATTGCAATCACAAAAATATTATACCGTTGTGCACTCCATTTGATGTTGAAAGTCTTGTTGCACTTGAGTCATATGGAGTTTTGGGTTACAAATTAGCATCTGCAGATTTAACAAATCATGATTTGATATTAAAGATGGCAGAAACACGTAAACCAGTAATCTGTTCAACAGGGATGTCAGATGAGGGTGAAATTGTTTCTGCAGTAAAACTATTGAGAAATAATGGCATGAATTACGCCCTATTGCATTGTAATTCTACATACCCTGCTCCATATAAAGATATTAATTTAAATTATCTTCCGCATCTTAAAAAAATTGGACATAATTGTGAAGTAGGGTACTCTGGTCATGAAAGAGGATATATGGTTCCAATTGCTGCTGTAGCGAAAGGTGCTAGAATTATAGAGAAACATTTTACTCTTGATAGGAATATGGAGGGAAATGATCATAGAGTGAGTCTTTTGCCGTATGAATTTGGTGAGATGGTAACAAGTATAAGAGCGGTAGAGCAATCTCTTGGAAAAGGGGATACTAGGCAAATTACCCAGGGGGAAATGATGAATCGGGAATTTCTAGCAAAAAGTGTAATTGCTTCAAAAACAATTGAAATCGGTGAAATAATTTCAGAAAGTGATTTAGATATTAAGAGCCCGGGTAAAGGCCTCGCACCCTACAGGAAAAATGAATTAGTTGGTAAAATTGCAAAAAGAAAAATTAGGGAAGGTGATTTTTTCTTTGAGGATGATATTGAGGAAAACTTAATTGAATCAAGAAAATATAATTTTAAAATGCCTTTTGGAATACCAGTTAGGTATCATGATTTAAAAACAATTATAAATAAATCTAATTTTGACTTGCTGGAGTTCCATTTGAGTTACAAGGATATGGAGTTAGATCCTCTTAAATTCTTAGATCCTAATGGTTATGATCTCGATTTAGTTATTCACAGTCCAGAATTATTTGCAGATGAGCATATTATGGATTTATGTTCTCAAGACGAAACTTATCGTAACCGATCTATATCGGAACTTCAAAAAGTTATTGATATCACTCGTACAATTAAACCATTTTTTAAAAAGGCAGCTTGCCCAAAAATAATTATTAATGCAGGAGGATCCACACAAGATGGATTTTTACCAACAAGTCAAAGACAGGAGAAATATGATTTAATTTCTGATGCATTAAAAAAACTGGATACTGATGGAGTAGAAATTATTCCTCAAACAATGCCTCCTTTTCCATGGCATTTCGGAGGTCAGCGTTATCATAACTTATTTATGGATGCAGATGATATTGTTAAATTTTGTTCAGATAATAATACCAGAATTTGTTTAGATATATCACATTCAAAATTGTTATGTAATTTTAAACACGAATCATTTAAAGAATTTTTAGAAAAAGTTTCAAAATTTGCCGCTCATATCCATATGGTTGATGCTAGTGGTGTAGATGGTGAAGGTTTGCAAATTAATGAAGGGGATATTGACTTCTCTTTAGTTGCATCAATTTTTAAATCAGAATGCCCTAATGCATCATTTATACCTGAAATATGGCAAGGCCACAAAAATGATTTTAAGGGCTTTTGGGTAGCACTTGAAAGATTAGAAAAACACTTTTAATAATGAATATGGAAATTAAAGTTGATTGGCCTTCTCGGGGGCATGAGTTTACTGAAGAAGAAATAGAAATCGTTGGTAGTATAATGCGCGCAAAAGATACTGCGCTCACACAAGGTCCATATGTAGCTAAATTTGAAACTGATTTTTCTAAATACATAGGTGCACCAAATGCTTTCTCTTTGATGAGCGCAGCACACGGCTTAGATATAGCTTCAATGTTGATAGATGTTAAGCCTGGGGATGAAATTATTATCCCATCACATACATATTGTGCATCAGCATTAGCGTTTGCTCGGAGAGGTGCTGTTATTAAATGGGCTGATATTGATCCTCAAACATTTACTATATCTCTTGATCATACGAAATCACTGATTTCAAATAAAACAAAAGCTATTGTAGTTGTTCACCTTTACGGATTAATTAGCCCCCAAATCATAGAATTTGTCGAGCTCGCTCATGAAAAAAAAATATACCTAATTGAAGACTGTGCTCAATCACTAGGAGCAAAGTTGTATGGGAAACATTGTGGTACTTTTGGAGACATTGGTTGTTACAGTTTCCATTCTCAAAAGAACTTAACCACTCTAGGAGAAGGTGGTGTAATGACTGTGGCAAATAATGAATTGGCATCCAAAGTTACAGGTTTGAGATTAAATGGTCATGCCCCTTTTAAAAATAAAACCGAATATTGGTTGCCTGCAATGGTTAATGTTGATGAAGATATGTCAAATGTTTGGCCAATAAAATCAACAATGAATGAACCTCAAGCTGCAGTTGGATCATTACTAGTAAATAGAATGGATGAACTAACTAATAGAAGAAGAGCAAGGGGAATGTATATTAGGGAGTCTCTTTCAGAAATTAAAGAGTTAGAATTTCAATTTATATATGATGTGAGCGCACATAGCCATCATTTATTACCTGCAAGATGTAATAGTGAAAAGTGGGGTAGAGATGAATTAATTAAAATATTATTTAATGACTTTGGAATTAAAGCAATAATTCAGTTTTATCCATTGTATAGGTATGACTTATTTAAAAAGAAGGGAATCTCTGATGCAAATGTACCAGAGACTGATTTGTTTTTTGATAATATGATATCATTTCCATTCTCATTAGTTTTAGAAGAACACCAAGTTGAATACATGATTAATTCTATTAAGCTCGCAATTAACAAACTAAATTCATAATATATAACAACATGAGAATTGCGGTAATTCCTGCAAGAGGTGGCAGTAAAGGCCTTCCAGGTAAAAATATTAAATTATTAAATGATAAACCGTTAATTGCATGGTCTATTGAAGCAGCCCTCCAATCAAAAAAAATTGATAGAGTAATTGTATCAACAAATTATGATGAAATTGGAAAAATTGCATTAGAAATTGGGGCAGAAGTAATTATGCGTCCAGCTTACTTATCAACTGATGAAGCAACAACAATTTCTGTATTGGAGCATATCATACAAGAAATTCCAGAAGCAGATAAAATTATTGTGCTTCAACCAACTTCACCATTGAGAGCTGTAAATCTGATAGATAATTGTATAGATGAGTTTGAAAGCAACGATTATACGAATCTAGCAACAGGTTATTGGTGCAAGTATAAAGAATTTGGGTCCCATAATAATTTGAGACGTCAGGACTATGAAGGTTTTTTTTATGATGATGGAAGTGTTTATATTCTTTCAAGGGAATTAATAAAAAAAGGGTTGTGGTGTGGAGAGAAACCTTTAAGGTACATAAATGAAAAGTATATGAATTTCGAAATTGATGATGAAGTTGATTTCACTATAATTGAAGCATTATTTAATAAATATAACAATAAATAGCATGCAAAATTTTAGAATATTTAAACAAGTCCCACGATTATTATTTGGAGAGGGGACTTTAAGCAGAGTTAATGAGTTGCTTCCAGCTAAAACTACCAATAACGACTATAATGTTTACGTTATTGATGACGTATTGAAAGGAAGTAAAATTTTAGAAAATTTGAAGTTTGATCAAACTGATTGGATTGAATGGTTTCCTGCATCAAAAAAAGAGCCATCTACAATTCAAGTTGATAAATTGAGAGATTCTATTGTTAACGATCGTAATAATAAAATGCCGGTGGCAATTATCGGGATTGGAGGAGGTAGTACTATGGATATTGCAAAAGCTATTTCAGTAATGTTATGTAATGATGGTACATCTAGAAACTACCAAGGGTGGGATTTAGTTCCTAATGCTGGTATTTATAAAATTGGAATTCCAGCAATATCAGGATCAGGTGCTGAAGCAAGCAGGACAGCTGTTTTAATGGGAGCAGACAGAAAGTTCGGAATTAATAGTGATCATAGCATGTTTAATGCTATAATTATGGATAGCCTTTTGATCAAATCTGTACCTACTGACCAAAGGTTCTATTCAGGAATGGATTGTTATATACATTGTGTTGAAAGCTTAGAAGGCACAATGATAAATGAGTTGGCAAGAGGTTATGCTGACAAAGCCTTAAAACTTTGTGATAAAGTCTTTTTAGAAGATGGAGATGATGATATGCTAATGACAGCGTCGTATATGGGAGGCGTTTCAATTGTTAATTCGGAAGTTGGAATCTGTCATGCTTTATCATATGGCTTAAGTATCGAATTAGATTATCGTCACGGTTTTGCTAATTGTGTGGCATTTAATGTTCTGGACGAGTATTATGGAGATTATGTAAAGAAATTTAGAGATATGTTGAAATTGCACAATATTGAACTTCCTTTAAACGTGTGTCAAGGTATGAGTGAAGAAGCAATTGATAGAATGATTGACATGACTCTTAGGATGGAAAGACCATTAACAAATGCTTTAGGAGAGAATTGGAAGAATATTTTGACTAGAGATAAAATTAGGGACTTATATCTTAAAATGTAAAATTATAATTATGAATTTGAATTATAAATCAATATTAATTACTGGTGGAACTGGATCACTTGGCAAGTGCTTAGTTAAAACTATATTAGAAAGATGGCCTGATGTTAAAAAAATAGTTGTTTATTCCAGAGATGAGCAAAAGCAATTTCAAATGGCTAATGAATTGCCTTACAGCAAATGCAATAAGATTCGATATTTCATTGGAGATGTTAGAGATCTAGAGCGATTAAAGAGAGCATTTACGGGTATAGATTATGTAATACATGCTGCAGCAATGAAACATGTACATATCGCTGAATATAATCCTGATGAATGCGTGAAAACAAATATTGGTGGGGCTGAAAATGTGATAATGGCAGCATTATCTAGCAATGTTAAAGACGTTGTTGCTTTATCTACAGATAAAGCATGTGCTCCTATTAATTTATATGGAGCAACAAAATTGACTTCAGACAAATTATTTATTGCTGCCAATAATATAAAAGGAACACAAGACATCAAATTTACGGTAGTTAGATATGGAAACGTTATGGGATCCAATGGTTCCGTAATTCCCTTTTTCATGACTAAAAGAGATTCAGGAGAAATACCTATAACTGACCCTGAAATGACAAGATTTAATATTACAATTGAGGATGGTGTAGAGATGGTATTACATGCATTATTTAATTCATGGGGCGGAGAATTGTATGTACCTAAAATTCCATCTTATAAAATATTAGACATGGCTATGGCTATTGCTCCCAATTGTAGTGTTAATATAATTGGTGTTAGGCCAGGAGAAAAAATCCATGAAGAAATGATTACAAAGAGTGATTCATTAAATACTTATGATTTAGGTAATTACTATGTTATTCTGCCTCAAAAAACTAATTGGGATTTAGATCTTTATATAAAAACTAAAAATGCAAAGCTTGTCCCCAAAGATTTTTATTATAATTCAGGGGAGAACGAACAATGGGAAACAGTAGATACGTTGAGAAATTTGATAAAGTCTAAATTATATTCAGATTTTAATTTTTGATAATGAATAAAATCATTCCATATGGCAGACAAAATATTACTGCGGAAGATATCGCTGCGGTAACTGAAGCCCTATATTCAGACTATTTAACACAAGGGCCCAAAATTGAAGCCTTTGAAAATGCATTTTCAAATTACATAGGGTGCAAATATTCAGTAGCAGTATCTAACGGAACAGCGGCCTTACATTTGAGTGCAATTGCTTTAAATGTAAAACAAGGTAGTAAAGTCATAACCACACCAATTACTTTTGCTGCAACTGCTAATTGTATTAAATATTGTGGCGGAGAAATAGTTTTTTGCGATATTGATCCTAACACATATTTATTGGATGTAAATAAAGTAAGGCAGTTGCTAGAAAGTGAACCTATGGGCACATTTCAAGGGATTATTCCAGTTGATTTTGCCGGATTACCTACTGATTTAGAGAAATTCAGGAAACTTGCTGATGAGTTTGGTCTATGGATAATTGAAGATTCATGTCATTCTCCTGGCGGATATTTCATAGATAGAAACGATATTAAACAAAATTGCGGGAATGGGAATTTTGCAGATCTTTCAATCTTTTCATTTCATCCAGTAAAACATATCGCATGTGGAGAAGGAGGTATGATTACAACTAATAATGAAGATTTATATAAAACGTTATTAAAATTGAGAAGCCACGGCATTACAAGAAATAAAAATGACTTTCGAAATGATTCAAATTGGGCAAAAGGGAATCATACTTTGTTTAATGAAAATAGCGACGAATTTCCTGGTTGGTACATGGAAATGCAAGAGCTTGGGTTTAATTATAGATTAACAGATTTTCAGGCAGCTTTAGGGAACTCTCAACTTAATAAAGCTGAAGAGGGTTTAAAAAAAAGAGTTTCGATTGCAAAAAAATATGAAAAAGCATTTTTGGGTAAGGAGTGGTTAATTTCTCAATCGGGTTATATTAACGGACATGCATACCATCTTTATGTGATTGAGGTTCAAAATAGGTATGAATTATATAACCATTTAAAGAGTAATGGAATTCTAGCTCAAGTACATTACATCCCAGTTCATTTGATGCCATATTATCGAAATATTGGATGGAAAGAAGGCGATTTTATTAATGCAGAGAAATATTACGAAAGGTGTTTGAGCTTACCAATGTATCCAACACTTACTAGTGATGAACAAAATTATATAATTGATAAAGTATTAGAATTTTATAATGAAAAATTTGGCAATAATTCCAGCTCGGGGAGGAAGTAAAAGAATTCCTCGGAAAAATGTAAAACCATTTTTAGGAAAGCCAATAATTGCATATTCTATAGAAGCGGCTTTAAATTCTGAACTATTTGAAGAAATCATTGTTTCTACAGACGACATTGAAATTGCAGAAATTGCAATAAAATATGGTGCAAGAGTGCCCTTTATGAGGTCTTCAGAAAATTCAGATGATTATGCTTCAACTTTTTCAGTTATTGAAGAGGTGATATTAAACATAGAAAAAAATGTAATTAAATATGATAATATTTGTTGTATTTATGCATGTGCCCCATTTGTTTCAGGTAAAAAATTAATAGAGGGGTATAATAAATTTAAAGGGAACAATTATGATAGTCTATTCCCTATTTTACCATTTGATTTTCCAATTCAAAGAGGTTTGGAAATTCAAAATGAAAAATTAAAGTTTATTCAAGAAGAATTTAGTTTGGTACGGTCACAAGATCTAACACCTTATTTTCATGATGCAGGTCAATTCTATTGGTTAAATAAAGCGACATGTTTAAGAAAAAAAATGATGATTACAGATAATACTGGTTATATATTGATTTCAGAACTTGAGGGACAAGATATTGATAATGAAAATGACTGGAGATTAGCTGAATTAAAATATGAGGTCCTACAAAGCAATAAATAATCAAATATTTATAAATGGCATATATAAAATAGTGCCAATCAGAGATGAAGACAAGTTTGACATCATGAATTGGCGTAATGATCAAATTTATCATTTAAGGCAAAAATATATATTAACCAAGCAATCTCAGACTAGTTATTTTAAAAATATTGTTTCTAATTTATTTGAACAAGAATACCCAGATCAAATTTTATTTTCTTTATTAGAAGAAAATATTTGTGTGGGATATGGTGGTCTAGTTCACATTAATTGGACAGATAAAAATGCAGAAATTTCTTTTGTGCTTAAGACGAGTCTTGAATATAAATTCGTCGAAATGTGGAAAATTTTTCTTCAATTGATTGAAAAAGTTGGTTTCCAAGAATTGGATTTTCACAAATTGTATACTTATGCGTTCGATTTAAGGCCAAAGCTTTATGTAGCTCTAGAGCAGTCAGGTTATATTAAGGAGGCTTTATTATCCCAGCATACCTGTTTTAATGGTAATTTTATAAATGTTGTTATCCATTCTAAATTAAAAGCTAATCATTATTTTTTGAGACCTGCAGAATCGAATTTTGACTCGTTGGTTTTATTTGATTGGGCTAACGAAATCTCTGTTAGGAAGAATTCTTTCAATCAATCTGAAATATCTATTGCGGAACATTTTAGATGGTTTTACTCCAAAATTATTGATCCCCAATCAGAAATTTTTATTTTAACAGATTCTTTTAATTCACTAATAGGTCAAATTAGAATAGATAAAGTACTAGATTATTACGAGATTGATTACTCAATTTCTTTAGATTTCAGAGGAAAGGGCATGGGTAATATTATAATTCAATTGATTCAAAAAAAAGTAATTGGTAATTATTTAAAAGCGCGAGTGAAAAAAACTAATTTGCCCTCTATTAATATATTTAGTAAAAATGGATTTGAGATTGAATCTGACACTAACGAATTAATTGTGTTTTCAAAATTTGTTGATCATGTATAATTACATAATTCTTTCGGAAAAGTTATGGCATAAAGATATTTGTGAAAATCTCAAGGAAATATTTAAAGGGGATAATTGGGTATTTATTAATTGTAAAGCTGAGTTTAATATTGAAAATTTAACTAATATAAACCCTAATAAAATTTTCATTCCTCATTGGTCGTCAATTATATCTAAAAATATTTATGAAAATTTCGAGTGCATTGTTTTCCACATGACAGATCTACCTTATGGAAGAGGAGGAAGTCCATTACAGAATTTGATTGTTAGAGGGCATAAAGAAACTAAAATTTCTGCAATTAGAGTTTCGAAAGGTATTGATACGGGGGACATATACTTAAAAAAAAGCTTGCAATTAAAAGGCACTGCTAATGAAATATTTTTAAAGGCATGCCCTATTATTCAAAATATGATTTCAGAGATTATATCAAAAAATATCTTTCCGATGCCACAAGAAGGAGAAGTTGTTGAATTTAAACGAAGATGTCCTGAAGATGGCAATATCTCAAATATTAGAGAAATGAATTTAGTGTATGATTATATTCGAATGCTCGATTGTGAAGGCTATCCAAGTGCATTTATTGAAACTGAACATCTAAAATTTGAATTTACTGGCGCTAATTACTCGGTAGACAATAAACTTATTGCTAATGTACGAATATCTAAAAAATAGTAGAATAATGGTAGTTGTTGCACATCCTGATGATGAATTATTGGGATTGGGAGGGACAATTAATAAGTTAATATTTGAATATGATGCGTTAGTGCATTTGGTTATTCTCGGCGAAGGAATAACTTCAAGAGCGGAATCAAGAAACTTGAAACTATGGGATGAGGAGTTACAAATTCATAGATCTAACATATATGAAGCTAAAAATGTAATTGGATATCAGTCTATTAGTTTATATGATTTTCCTGATAATCGATTTGATTCGGTTGATTTATTGGATATTATTAAAGTTATAGAAAATGAAAAAGTGCAATTTTCTCCAAGTGTAATTTTTACACATCATGGTGGAGACTTAAATATTGATCATCAGAGAACATTCGAAGCTGTTGTTACATCATGTAGACCACTAGAATCTGAAAAAGTGAAAACTATTATAACATTTGAAACTCCATCTGGAACTGAATGGAGAGCTTCTTCGGATCCCAAACACTTTATCCCAAATCTATATTTTCAAATTTCTGATAAAAATGTAGAAGCTAAAATTAAAGGTATGGAATATTATGAGTTTGAAAAAAGAAATTATCCACACCCTCGGTCTCCTGAAGCATTAAGAATTTATGCACAGAAAAATGGTATTAATATTGGGGTTACTTATGCAGAAGCATTTTGTTTAATTAGGCAAATAAATTAGGTATTTATGAGGATTGGTAATTACAATATAAATAATGACAGTAAGGTATTTATAATTGCGGAACTGTCTGCAAATCATAATGGGAGTTTAGACGTTGCAATTGAAACTATAAGAGCGGCTAAACGGGCGGGGGCAAATTGTATAAAATTGCAGACGTATACTGCTGATACAATGACTATTGATTCAGAAAAAGAAGATTTTATAATTAAGGGTACAATTTGGGACAAACAAAATTTATATAGTTTATATAAAGAAGCTTATACCCCTTGGGAATGGCATGAAAAGTTATTTAAAACTGCTGAAGAAGAGGGGTTAATTTGTTTTTCTTCTCCTTTTGATGTTACAGCAGTAGATTTTCTCGAAACTTTAAATGTACCTGCATATAAAATTGCTTCATTTGAAATTACAGATATACCATTGATTGAATATGTTGCGTCGAAAGGTAAGCCAATTATTATGTCTACTGGTATCGCTGAAATGGAAGATATCGAATCGGCTATACTAGCTTGTAAAAAAATGGGAAATAGCCAAATTGCCCTTTTAAAATGTACTTCAAGTTACCCTGCTCCGATTGATGAAGCTAATCTTTCTATGGTAAAAGATTTATCTGAAAGATTTAATGTTATTTCTGGTTTATCAGATCATACTATGGGTAGTACTGTTCCTATAGTTGCTACGGTTTTGGGGGCAAAAATTATTGAGAAACACTTTATTTTAGATAGATCTTTGGGAGGACCAGATTCTACATTTTCAATGAATGAAATAGAATTTAAGGACATGGTTAAGTCAGTGAGGGAGGCTGAAATAGCAATAGGAAATGTTGATTATACATTAACTGATAAACAGTCCAAAGGGAAGGTTTTTAGCCGCTCTCTTTATGTTGTAAAAGATGTAAAAAAAGGGGAATATTTAACTTATGATAATATAAGGTCGATTAGACCAGGTTTCGGAATACGACCTAGTTTGCTTAGTTCAATAATTGGTAAAAAATTTAAAATTGACTTAGAAAGAGGGACATCTTTACAATTTGAATATTTTGATTAATCTCTGAATAAATGAAAAACTATAGTATTGATGGGTTATTCAGCATTTTCAGTAATATAACCAAAGAAGTTATCATAAAACTTCTTTTTTTTATATTGTTGACGAGCTTATTGGAAACTTTAGGAATTGCATTAATTGTTCCTGTATTTAAATTTATTTTTTCCGAGAATTTGTCGGAAGTTAAAAATATAGTACAAGGTATAGATATTGATATTATAAGAATAATAATTATTGTAATATTTGTAGTATTTTTTGTATTTAAAAATATTTTGAGTTACTTAATTTTGAATAAACAGCTGATTTATATTTTTTCATTACAGGAAAACTTGTCTAATAAATTGTTTGAAAATTATATATACAGAGATTTTTCAATACATATTAAGTCAGATTCAGCCATACTAACCAGAAATATTTTAAATGAGACTAATACTTTAAGTAACACATTAATTCAAATGTTATATTTCATTTCAGAATTTTTAACATTATTTTTTATCTTAACCTTACTATTAATATATCAACCCTTATACACTTTAATAATCATTGTATTTTTAAGTATATGTATTGTTGTATTTTATAATTTTTTTTCAAATAAAACGCAGCTGTTAGGAGAAGAAAGGCAAAAATATGATGCAATAAAAATAAAGAACATTCAGATAGGATTGAATGCTTTAAAAGAAATTAAAATATTTTCATCTGAAGAGTTTTTTGTCAATAAATTTTTTGAATCTAATCGAAAGTCATTAATAAATGCAAAGCTTCAAAGTTTGTTTCAGCAGATTCCGAAATTATATTTAGAAGTTGTCATAATAGTTACATTTTCAATACTCTCTATCCTGTTCATTATTCAAAGAAAATCAATAACAGAAGTTGTTTTAATTTTAAGTTTTTTTGGGGCCGCGGTTTTCAGGTTACTTCCATCTTTGAACAGACTAATGGTCGCATTTCAATCAATACAATTAGGCTATCCTTCCTTTAGACTATTGTCAGGAGAATTAGTGAATTTCTCTAAAAGTGACGTTTTAAAAGATTTTAAATATTTAACTCCGGAACTTTTTAACTTCGGAATTGAAATTAAAAATCTTAATTTTTCTTACGATGGTAATGAAAAAATGATTTTGAAAAATCTCAATTTTAATATAAAGAAAGGTAGTTTTATCGCTATAGTTGGGGAAAGTGGTCAAGGGAAATCTACATTCGTAAATATATTGGCTGGATTAATTAAACCGCAAAATATATTAATGAAAATTGATGGTATTATTACTGAGCCTTACAATAATAAGGAATGGAAAAAATTGATTGGGTATGTGCCACAAAAAATTAATATTATTGATGGTACTATAGCTGACAATATTGCATTTGGTGTTAAAAGTGAATTGATCGATTATGATAGGATAAATGAAGTAATTGACATGTCAGGGTTAAGACAATTTGTAAATGATTTAAAGTTGGGATCGGCACATTCAATTGGAGATTATGGAGGATTAGCATCTGGTGGACAACTTCAGCGGCTTTCAATTGCTAGGGCTTTATACCATCAACCTGAAATATTAATATTAGATGAAGCTACTAGTTCTTTGGATGCAAACATTGAGAGTGAAATTTTGGATAATTTGCGTTCAATGAAACATAAAATTTCTATAATTATGATAACACATAAAAAAGAAAATTTAGCTTTTTGTGATTCTGTTTTTTTACTCAATAATTTTAAACTTACTCAATTGTAATGATAGTATATTTTCATATTGATGAATTTGCAAGAGATTCTATTGTTGCATCATCATTAAAAAAGGAATTGAAATTAAAAGGGCATAAGTTAATATATGGTAATAGGTTTACTACTAAATTTTTATTGCCTATTTTTTATAATAGTTTTGATTGTATAATTGTCCCTAGGTCCTCATTTTTAATTAATAATAAAAAGCTTTTTAACACAAAAGTTATAGTATTACCTACTGAATCTATTGGTAGAGTTAATTCATCAGATGAGTATATTTTGTACAATACATTCGGTGAAAAATTTATGATGGGGGATTTAAGTGAACACCAATTTGTCTCTATGTATTTACTGTGGGGAACTAGGCAAAAGAGTGTTGTTGAAAGATTATTGCCTAATTTGTCTTCAATTGTACATGTTGTTGGTCACCCTAGACTTGATTCAAATTGTGTTAATACTGGATTAAAAAGAGAATCTAAGGCAAAAATTAAAATCGGTATAGTTTCACGAATGACTCATTCAAATAGTTATGATAATAGAACTATCTTGACGCATTTCAATATTTTTAAAAAGGAGAAATATATTTATTACAAAAATGATAAAGAAAACTTACCCAATTCTTTTTTTAATGGGTTTCAAGATTATATTTATCAAGAATTAAGTGATTTTAACGTTTATTTCAATTTAATTTCTAGATTACTTGAACATGATGATGTAGAAATATATTTTAAAGTACATCCTAGAGAGAATGTTTTAGTTTGGAATGAGTTTTTTCAAGATAAAATTAATTCTGGGAATTTTAAGCTTACCAATTGGCAAACCCCTTTTGTTCACTGGTGTCAAGAATTAGACTATTTAATTTCTACCAGTTCAACATCATTTTATGAAGCTATTTCATTAGGCACAAAAGTAGTTTGTATTGATGAAATAGATAGTTTAAGGAAATATCATGATTTAGAACCTTCTGAAAAAACGTTTGGATTAGGTAAATTTTTGAAATTACCAAAGGACACCCAAGAGATTGAAAAAATTGTTTTAAATAAATATGATATTGAGGTTATTGATGAGATTGGCCTGAAGAATCAGTTGTTTTTAGAAATTGATTATCCTCATTGCTTCGATTCATCTAGACGTATAATAAAGTTACTAGAAGAGAATGTAGACGCTAAATTCAGGCCTTGGAATCATTTATATGTAATGTTTTCACACTTAATTAATAATTTAATTTTTATAAAGAGAATTTTATTATTAAGTAAAGGATCTCAAAGCAATAATTTTCTATTAACGTTTAAGAATATTTCATTTATTAATAAATTGATTGAAGTTTGAGACTAGTTTTATCAAATTCATTATCAGGATTTAGTAAAATCGATATTAATATTTTACCTGATTTATCTATTTATGATTTTTTAAATAGGTCTAATATTGATGATTTTAATTTTATTATATATATTTCAGGTAATAAAATTGAATCTGATTTTGATTTAAAAATTAGAAAAATTAAATGGATTAAGTCCAAAATTGTTTTTTGGGCTAAGGCCGAATTTAATTCTTTGTTTGATAAGAATTATTCAGAAAGGTGTTGGGAAATACTAATTGGGCATTGGCTTGAACGATATATTACATTTGTATGTTATAGATTCGAAGTTTTAGAAAGTATTTTAATAGACTTTGAAGTTTCTGAAATTGTGTTCTCTAACACAAATTCCAGTATTTTGGATCAAATTAATGAATCTAATGATTTTGTAACACTTAGTAATTCAAATCAATTTAATAGCTTAGTTTATTTTTTACTTTTTAAAGAATTTTTTCAGAATAAGTATCCATTGATTAAAGTTATTGATGAAAATTCAATTCTTGATATTAATACAATTAGTAACTTAAAGAATATCAGGTTAAAAAATTCCCTTAAAAGGGTGGCTAATAATATTTTTTCATCTAACAATAAATACTTTATTTATAATTCGTTTTTATCTTTTAAGAATGAACTTTTATTAAGTTTAAAATTTTGGCAAATACCTTTTTTTACGTATAATTTGTCATCTAAATATTTGTGTGAATCACATAGTCGTATATTTAAAGAAGTACAGGTAGGGGAAACCATCGATATTAGTGCTTTTTTAATTAAATATTTCTTCTGGTTTATACCTAAATCATATTATGAGAATTTTATTCAAATTAATGATATAATTTTTAAATTCTTCCCTAAAAATATTCCTAATGTCATCTTTACATCTAATTCCTTTGATACAGATGATATTTTTAAAGTATATCTTATTTCTAGAATAAATTTGGGGTCCAAGTATTTTGTTGGACAACATGGATCCCAATTTGGAGTCAATAAGTATTACTTAAACACTAACGAAATTGTAACAACTGATAGTTTTTTTACATGGGGTTGGGGTGGATATGGTAAATTTTACAAAGGAGTTTTCCTAAAAAAATCTATTGTATCTAGTTTTAAATTTAGAAGCAAAATTTTATTAGTTCAGAAATGTATCGATCACTCAATTTTACCTTATGATAATTTTTATGAATATGAAAGATATATATCAAAGCAATTCAATTTTGTCAATAAGTTAAAAAGAGATTTTAAATCGCAAATTGTTGTTAGAATTATGGCTGGTTCAAAAAATTTAAAAGGTTATGATTTTGAACGTTGGCAGCAAATTAATTTACCTATTGATCAAGGTGTAATTAAAATTAGTGAAGTTATTAGTAATTACAAGTTGGTTATTTTTACTTATGATTCTACAGTAATGTATGAAATTATTGATTCGGGAATTCCTTTTATTTTTGTTTCGTTTGAAAACTATTTTATTTCTGATGAGGCAAAACCTTTTTTCGCTAAATTAAAAAAATCAAATATTTATTTTGATAATTATGAAGCTGCAATTAATTTTTTAAATAATAATTTAAATTTTATTGATCAATGGTGGAGTTCTGATCTAGTTCAAATTTCACTAGCTGAATTTAAAAATAAATTTTGTAATAACATTTACAGTCCTAATGCCAGTTTATTTAATTTTATCTCAAATAATAATATATGATGGATATTTACTCTAGTGGAGAATATATTGAATTAAATCCTTCTTTACACAATGAAGATTCCTTTTTCAAGTTTTCTAATATTAAAGATGTACTGCAGAAATCTGGAATTCTAGAATTTAATGTTAAATATAAAATATTAGATATTGGAGGAGGTAATGGACAAGTAGGTAAGTATTTCTGTGATTATTTAATTTCAAAAGGTATTGATTTTGAGTTTGATGCTCTTGATTTATCTGAAGATATGTTGAAAATTCAGAAATTAAATAATCAATATATTTCTAAAACTTATTCCGGGGAATTAGATTTAGTGCCGGGACGGTATGATATTATATTGTTGATTGATGTAATAGAACATATTGAGGAATATAATGGTTTTTTAAACAAGTTGAATTTAAAGACATCTCTCGTCATATTTAATATTCCAATTGAAAAAAATATTTTTGATCGTTTGAGAAATTTCTATTTGAGAAATAGTTATTATACAGAACAATATCGGACGCTTGGGCATGTAAATTTTTATTCCTATAGTTCCTCAGTTCAACTTTTAAGAAATTATTTTGACCTTATTGAATTGGAATTTGTTCCATATTCAGATCATATTTTAAATTCTGATTATATTGATTATAAAGTACAAAAAAAATCAAAAGTTAGATTTTTAGAACTAAAAATTTCTAGTTTTTTGTATACTTATTTTCCCTTTATTGCAAAGTATATTATTCAGGGGTCTTGTTATTCTTTGGTCAAAACAAAAAATGGATAATTGTGCGAATATTATTTTTTATTGAAAATTATGTTGAAGGAGGTGCTGATAATTTTTTATCCAGTTTAGTTGAAAAACTTTCATTAGATAAAAAAAATAGTTTTACTTTATTATCAAACAAAAATGCTCCACTTAATTTTTATGAAAAATTACAAGACCTTGATAATATTCAATTTATAACGTATAAATTGATTACACCTAATGATATTTATAATTTGTATTTATCAAAAAATAATAAAATTTATTATTTATTTTATGTAATTTTTTCTTACCCTTTATTTTTTTTTTCTATTGTATATTTTTTTATTCTTAACTACAGATATAAGAAATTTGATATTTATGTTATAAATAATGGCGGTTATCCAGGTGGTTTTTTTTCTCGATCATTTAATATAGCATTAAATTTGAATTCATATAAATCTAAAGTTTTTCATATAGTTCACAGTACACCTGATCCTTATAATATATTTTCTTTATTCCTTGAAAAATTTTTCTTTGATAAGCTGATTAAAATTAATACAAGTTTTATATCGATATGTAAATTTGTTCAGTTAGAGTTACTTAGATTACGGGGTATTAAAAGTGATATTGTAATTTATAATGGGGTTCTTGATTATTTAACAGATAAGTTTTTAGATGAATCTTTATTTACTATTGTTCACATAGCAAGTATTAATAGAAATAAAAATCAAATTTTATTAGTCGAAGCTGTATTTGATTTGGTCCATAAGTTTAATTGTAAAACTAAATTTGTTATTAAATTTATTGGGGTTAATTCAGATCCATTTTATTATGATGAACTTTTATGTTTGATTAATAAACTTGACCTTGTAGAATATTTTCAATTTGTTGGTTCAACAAGTGATATTAAATCATATTTAAATTCAGCTAACCTTCTTGTAATGACTTCTCATATTGAAGGTTTCCCGCTTGTTATTTTGGAGGCATTTTCCGCAGGTTTGCCTGTTATTTCGTCCAATGTAGGAGGCATTGGTGAACAAATTACTAATGGGGTTAATGGTTTTTTATTTGATGATAATGACAAAGATCAGTTAGCATTGTTACTGTATCAAATAATCAACAGTCAATCTCTAAGAGAAGAGTTATCTATTAATAACCGTAATAAATATTTAGCTAATTTTACTCTAGATATAATGATTAACAAATATAAAAATATCTTTAAATTATGAAAACAATAATTTTGTGTGGTGGCTTAGGGACAAGAATTAGTGAAGAAACTTCAGTTCGTCCAAAACCTATGGTTGAAATAGGTGGGTATCCCATTGTTTGGCATATTATGAAGTGGTATGAGTCACATGGTTATAATGATTTTTTATTAGCCTTAGGTTACAAAGGTGATTACATAAAAGATTATTTTTTGAATTATAGGAGAAAAAAAAGCGATTTGAAGATTGATTTTCAGTCAAATTCAATTGTTTATTCAAATTCAGAATTGGAAAATTGGAATTTGTCTTTGGTAGATACTGGAGAATTAACAATGACGGGTGGTAGATTACTGCGATTTAAAAATTATTTAAGCGATGGGGAGATTTTTATGGTAACTTATGGTGACGGAGTATCTAATATTGATATCAATAAATTGGTATCATTTCATAAATCTCATGGAAAAATTGCAACTATTTCTGCCGTACGTCCCCCTGTTAGATTTGGAGAATTGGATATCGATAATAATAATGTTGTAAATTCTTTTCAAGAAAAACCTCAGGCCGGGAATGGATGGATTAATGGTGGCTTTTTCGTATTTGACACAAGGATATTTAACTTTATTGATGGAGATAGAACATTGTTGGAACGGGAGCCATTAGAAAAGTTGGCCAAATTAAATGAATTAGTGGCCTACAAACATGAAGGTTTCTGGCAGTGTATGGATACTATTAGAGATCGTGATTTGTTACAAGATTTATGGTCTAATAATTTAGCTCCATGGAAGGTTTAAATTAAATTATTATGTATAACAATAATTTTTTTAAAAAAAAGGTTTTAATTACTGGCCATACGGGCTTTAAAGGATCATGGTTGACATCTTGGCTTTTGAAATTAGGTGCTGATATTGTAGGTTACTCAATTGATATACCTTCAACCCCTTCAATGTTTGAAGAAATAGATTTAGAAAGTAGAATAAAACATATCGTTGGGGATGTCAGAGATTTGGGCCACTTAAGTGATGTTGTTAATTCAGAAAGGCCTGATTTTGTTTTTCATCTTGCAGCACAAGCCATTGTATCAACATCTTATTCAGATCCGGTTGATACAGTTTCTATTAATGTGATGGGATCTGTTAATATATTAGAGTCTTTTCGGAATTACGATGGTGAGTGCGTAATAATAATGGTAACAAGTGATAAGTGTTATGATAATGTTGAATGGATTTGGGGTTATAGGGAATCAGATTCACTTGGAGGTAAAGATGTATATAGTGGATCGAAAGGTGCTGCAGAGTTGGTTATTAAATCTTACTTTAACTCATTTTTCAAAAATAAAAAACAAATTAAATTAGGAATAGGTCGAGCGGGAAATGTTATCGGCGGAGGTGATTGGGCAAAAGATAGATTAATTGTTGACTGTGTTAAAGCCTGGAGTTCTAATTTACCAGTAGAAATTCGTTGTCCAGACGCAACTAGGCCTTGGCAACATGTTTTAGAGCCATTGAGTGGGTATTTAAACTTAGCATCCAACTTAGTAGATGATATTAATTTAAATGGAGAGGCATTTAATTTTGGGCCTCGTGCTGAACAAAATCAAACTGTGCTACAACTTATATCAATACTAGCTAAAAATTGGGGTTTTGCAGATAATAAGGATGCATTTACAATAACTGACAATTTACCCTTTTCGGAGGCGGGATTATTAAAATTAAATTGTGATAAAGCTTTATCAACTTTAAAGTGGGAATCAACATTGAATTACAACGAAAATTTAGAGTTATTAGGAACTTGGTATAAGTCATACTATTTAAAAAATATAAATATGTTTAATCTTACTTTAAGTCAAATTGAACATTATGAGAATTTGGCATTTACTAGAGATAGACTTTGGGCAAAATAAAATTAAATGGCAGAAAATGTAATTATTTCAGGAATATTGATAAACACATTATCAATTTTTTCAGATGATAGGGGTGCGGTTCTACATATGATAAGGTCTGATTCAAATGGATATAATAAGTTTGGAGAAGTCTATTTCTCAGAAGTTTTACCAAAATCTATTAAAGCGTGGAAGAAACATAGTCTTCAAACGCAAAATTTATCAGTACCAGTTGGAATGATAAAACTTGTTATTTATGATGACAGAGAGTTATCATCTACAAAAGGTAATATTCAAACAATTTATTTAGGAAGACCCGATAACTATGTTCGCGTTACAATTCCTCCTAACTTGTGGTATGGATTTACATCGATTGGGGATGAAAAATCTTTAGTGGTTAACTGTGCGGATTATCCTCATGATCGAGATGAATCAATAGTTTTAAATTTTGATTCACATTTAATTCCATATAGTTGGAATGAGTAATACATGTATAGAATCTTAATTACAGGTGCAACAGGCTCAATAGGATCAAGGCTAATTGAGTATTTTTTATTAAAAAATATATTCTACATAATCGCCACAACGCGGTCAAATTATGTCAAATCTTTTAATGAAAACCTAGAATATGTCGTTATAAATGAAGAATCAACTTTTGATTACTCAATTGTTTGTAATAAAGTGGACTTTATTATTCACTTAGCCGCTACAAATGCTAAAGTTTCACTTGATGATCCAATTAATGCTTTTAATGTAAATTGCATTTCTACGGGGAAGTTGTTCAAAGCGGCCATAGAATCAAAAGCTTCAAAATTTATTTATTTTTCAACTGCCCAAGTCTACGGTAATCCAAATGGTTTGGTGGATGAGAATTCAACATTAGGCGGGACGAATCCATATGCTACTTCACATAGAGCAGCTGAAGATTTGATTAAATCTTTTCAAGATACTAGTAATCTTCAAACTATTATTTTAAGGCTTTCAAATTCTTTTGGTCTGACTTCTTCAAAAAATAATGAAAATCTAGTTATTCATGATTTAGCTAAACAAGCTGTTTTTGAGGGTACTTTAACTATAAAATCTGAATTGAATTCAACTAGAAATTTTATTACCCTAACAGATGTTTGTGAGTCAATTATGCATTTATTGTTTTTAAAATTTGATTCTAAAATTGAAACTTTTAACCTTGGAGGGGAAAAATCATTCACTTTATATCAAATTGCTTTAATTATAAGAGATAGAGCAAAACTAAAACTTAATAGTGATATAGATATTGTTTACAACAAAAACACTTTCGATATAAGCTCTAAAACTTCATTTAATTATTCAATTGATAAAATTCATAATCTTAAACTAAAGTTAAATTCTAATTTTGATGAAGAGATAGATATATTATTAAATCATTATCAAAATTTAAAAATTAATGAATCCAAAATTTAGTGTTGTAATACCTACTTACAATCAAGCATCATTTCTAGGTAAAGCTATTGAGTCAGTACTTAATCAAACATATAAAAATTGGGAATTAATTGTTGTTGATAATTATTCAACTGATAATACTTTTGAAGTAGTCAAGTCATTTAATTCTGAAAAAATTCGTTTTTTTCAAATAAATAATGATGGCATTATTTCTAAATCTAGAAATAAAGGAATTATTGAATCCCTCGGAAATTTTATTGCGTTTTTAGATTCTGATGACTTTTGGTACCATAATAAATTAGAAGTTATTAATGAATATTTAATTTCAGATTCTGATATTTTTTTTGTTTGTCATGCAGAATTGTGGTCATATTTGAGTAACTCCAAAAAGAATAAATTAGTTAGGTATGGCCCTCAGAATAAATCAAGGTACTATTCGATGTTGTTTAATGGAAACTGTATTTCTACATCTGCTGTTGTTGTCTCAAAAAAATGTTTAACTGATGTTGGCCTTTTTAGTGAGTCACCATTACTCATTACTTCAGAGGATTATGACTTATGGTTGAAAATCTCTGAGCATGGTTATAAAATGTATTTTTTAAATGATGTTCTAGGACAATATTTAATTCATTCTCTGAGCAATAGTAATGCAACGGATAGGAATGTCAAGGCAATTTTGGAATGCTTTAATCAGCATTATCTTAGAAATAATTTTTCTGGGGTATATTTCACTTTAATGAAAAACAGGAGAATTGCATCTATACATTATGTTGGAGCAAGGGGATTTTTAGAAAACAATTTTATAGCGGAATCATTTCAATCTCACATTATTTCCATAAAAAATTGGCCATTCCAAGTTAAAATTTATATTAGTTTAGTTCAATTATTTACAAGAATAATATTTAGTTATGTTTCTAAATAATTCTCATAAATTTTCATACCATTCTTTTGGTAGAGATGTTCTCTATAATGTATTAGAGAAAATTCAAATTAAAAAAAATGATTTGATTTTATTGCCTGAAATTATTTGCGATGTCTTATTGCCTACTTTTTATAAATTTTCAGAAAATATAAAATATTATAAGGTTGATAGAAAACTGAACCCCTTAAATATATTTGAACTTGATCAGGCAAAAGTAATTTTACTCATTAATTATTTTGGATTTCCACAGGATATAGTTCAATTATGCTCTTTTTGTACGGAAAATGGTATAACCTTGATTGAAGATAATGCTCATGGTTTGTACAGTAAAGATGTTAATGGCAATTATCTTGGAACAAGAGCAGATTTTGGAATTTTCAGCTATAGGAAAACTTTTTTTCTTCCAGATGGGGCTCTTTTGTACAGCAAGGATTTTTTGTTTAATTCAGATAAGAGTAATCAATTTTCTAAATCAGTTAAAATTAAATTTTATATTAAATTATTAATAATTAATTTTTCTAAAAAAATCAACTTTAACTTGCTAGTTTATTTAAGGCTAGTTATTTCGAAATTTAGATTTTGGGCATCTTCTAATGATTCTAATTTTGAATACCATTTTGAAAAAATTAATAAACCAACGGAATATTCATTTGTTTTTTTTCAAAATGTGAATGAGTCTTTTGAATATTTAAGAAGACGAAATCTTTTTATTGAATTTGAAAAAAAATTAAAAGCTTTTAATATTGAACCTGTTTTTGATTGTTTGCCAGACAATGTTTGTCCATATGGATATCCCTTCTATGTTGATGATGTGCAAGAACTTAATAAGATAATTAAATTGGCTAATAAATGTGGATTTGAGTGTGTTTATTGGCCACAATTACCTAAAGAATCAAATATATCTTTTGGCGATATGATATCAGGGAAAATATTTTTTATAAATTTCACATTTCAATAAGTTATATATGAAAGGTTGGTATATATATGATAGTAATATTCATGACTGGAATAAATTACTAAATGATACTAAACAGAATTTAATATACAATCAAGAATTTTGGATCAATTTGAAAATTCAAGAAGGTTGGAATGCAAGTCAGTTATGTTATAAAATAGATAATGGTGAAGTTAAAATGGTTTTGGTTATTTTTACTAAGTCATATTTATCCTTCAAATATATATGGTCTCCCGGTGGGTTATCTAATTGTAATTTAGATGTTTTTGAGGACTCATTAACTCAACTTAAATCATTTCTTGATAATAATTTTGGTATTTTCTATTTTAGAATGAATTCTGTTGATTTATTTTCTCCATATAGGAATTATTATTTCAATAAATATTTTAAGAAACCTAAGGTGTTAATTTCTAGTGGTTTTACCATAATAAATGACACAACATTGGGATTAGATCAAATTTTAAACAATTTAAATTCTAAAAGACGCTATTATTTAAAGTCTGCTTTAAAGCAAAATTTAGTTTGGGGAATTGGGCTATCAAAAGAAATTATTGATGATCTAAAGTTAGTTTTTAATAACTTTTCAAAGGAAAGAGAAATCAGGTTTAAAATTCCTGCCAACTCTGAAATTGATTATTTATCAAACTTTATAAATGATTTTGTATTTATTGTAGGATATAAAGATGGTGCTGCAGTGACGGCTGCAATTGTTAATATTACTGATGAAGTTCCTTTATATCTTTATGCAGCTACTACAAGTGAAGGAAGAAAAATAAGTGCCTCATATTCAATGATTTGTCAATTGCATGATTTTTTATGTAAAAGTGGATATAAGCACTTTGATTTATTAGGGATTTCTCCATTTGAAGATGACATTGCGGGAATCGATAAGTTTAAACTAACTTTTTCAGGGCAAATTTCTAAATACAATGGCGAGTGGGAACACGGAACGTTAATTAATAGATTTCTTGGCAACCTAATTATTAAATTAAAGAATTTATGATAGCATCCTTGAAACTTAATTCGGCTAGAATTTTTTCTGAATTTGTAAATATTGCCAAATTTACTGACAATAATAATTTTAGAATTTTAACCTATCATTCAATTGGCGACAATGTTCCTTTGGACATCAGAGGGTTATATAATTTGAATAAAAATTCGTTTTATAATCAAATTAAATATTTACATGACAATAATTATGTGGTGTCACCCTTATCTGATTTTCATAATTTTTCAATAACATTTGATGATGGGTTTTTGAATAATTTAAAAATTGCAATGCCAATTTTAGATAAGTTTGATTTTCCTTTTACTGTATTTGTTACTCCTTATTTTATTGAAAATAATTTAAATAATTTATATTTAAATCGGGAACAATTGAAGGAATTATCTTTGAATAAAAATGTTACTATTGGAGCTCATGGTTATAATCATAAACATTTAGGGTTAATGAACAAAAGTGAGGTATTTAAAGAAGTTCGAGATTCTAAAAAATGGATTGAGGATTTAATTTCCAAAGAGGTAAAGCACTTTTCATATCCATTCGGGAGTTATAACCAAGATTCTATAAAAACCTTAAAAGATAACTTATTCTCTTCTGCTTGCACTGTTAATTTTGGTTCTAATAATTTCGAGTCTAATTTGTTTGAGTTAAAAAGAACAGATATTTTATCTACTGATAATTTAAGAGATTTTAAACTTAAAATCAATGGTGCATGGGATTGGATTGAGTTCAGAACTAAAAGACATAAACTATAATTATATGGAATTGATTTCTATTTTAATTGCTACTGATAGAATTTCTAAATACCTAGATGATTCATTACAGAGTTTATTAGATCAAACATATAATAATATTGAAATTGTCTTTATCTGTAATGGTTTTAATAACGAAATTGTTTATGATTACCTGGCAAAAAAGTTTAATGATGAAAGATTGATACTACATAAAACGCCAATTAGACAGCTTGCTTATTCCTTAAATTTGGGGTTATCAATTGCTAAAGGAAATTTAATAGCCAGAATGGATTCAGATGATATTTCATTGCCCAATAGGATAGAATTGCAATATGAATATTTGCTTAATAACAAACTAGATTTATTAGGCACATTCTTAGAATTAATTAATTCAAATGGAAGCAACATTGGTTTTAGAGATTACCCAACAGGAACTTTAATTAGAAAAAAGATATTTTCAACAAATCCGTTTGCTCATAATACCATACTGTGTTATAAGCAAATTTTGATTGATTGTAGAGGTTATTTAGGTGGTTTTAATACTGAAGATTATGATATGTGGTTAAGGTTAAACTCAAGTGATATAAAATGGGATAATTTGCCTCTGTATTTAGTTAAGTATAGGATTCATGATGAAAGTTCTCAGAAAAATATTTTGAGCTATGCTGAAGCTTCATCGCATATTTACAAACAGTTTTTGTTAGATCCATCTATAAAAAAAATGTATTTTTTTGTTATTTCCTTTTTCAAAGTTTTTGTTCTTTCAAAATCTAGAAAATGATTTTATCTAATTTTCTCCTTTTTATTTTTTTAATACTTTACGTTTTAAATTTAAAGGATAATCTCAAAAAGATAAATACTTACTATTTTATAATTTTAATACTAGGTTTTTTCTTAATTATATTAGCATTTTTGTTCTTTAGAAGTAAATATATTTATTTGTTTCTTAGCCCTTTAATATTACTCTTTAATAATAGGTCGCATCTATTATACAAATATATAAATGTATTACTTTGGATAAATGCATTAATAATCATCTTAGAGGTTTTTATATTTTATTTATTTGGGAAATTAGTATTAGAATTTATATATAATTCAAATCTTATATTTCGGATTAACAATGCTGGTGCTGTCGTAAGAGATATGGACGGGTTTTTGATTTTGAGACCCCGAGGCTTAACTGGGGATTTGCATGTTAGTTCTTTTTTAGTTTTTATTCTGTTAGTATTTAATGATAGTAAATATCTCAAGTATTTTTTAATTTTTTTATTATTGATTACGAATTCTGTCCAAACAATATTTACTTTTTTTGTTTGGGTTTTAAAACAGAGCAAATATTTTTTGAATATTCTATTTGTAGCTTTTGGGGGAATAATTATATATTATTTTTATTCTAATGATGGTGCTTCAGAGTCAACTATTTCTGGGATTTTGTCTGGGTATAAAGAATTAAGTAGATTAAACTCATATCAATTTTTATTCGGTATTATAGATAGTAATCAGCTTGTAAGTTTTGAAATTGATTCTGGTGAGAATATTGAATCAGGTTTTGTGAAACTTATTATTCTATATGGGTTTATAATATTGTTTTTTTTGATTTCAGTAATTTTAATAGAAGCTAAAAGGTTTTCAAAAAATTTTATGGAGTTTGCTCTAAATTCACTCATGGTTTATTTTTGTTTTGCGCATTCATCTGTAGGGAGTAGTATATGGGTTTTCCCGTTATTACATATAATTTTTCAACGCAAATTTCATTCATTTGGCTCAGCTAAAAGTCTTTAGAACGATAACTTCTGAATTTGCTTTAAAGGCCCATTTATCTAATACATTGAACCGATTAGATTCTAATTTGTTATTGTTTGTGTTGGGAGATGATGTTAATAGGTTATCGTCTAATTACCCTCAGGTGGTATTTATCGATATACCGATTAAACGTCAAATTAATCTTTTATATGACACATATTCTTTAATACTGCTAATTTACTATTGTATAAAATACAGACCTCAAGTTATTCATTCAATCATGCCAAAGGCGGGATTACTGTCTGCTTTAGCTGGGTTTTTAACTTTTGTTCCTCAAAGGTATCATACATTTACTGGGCAGATATGGATTACATACAAACCGATAAAAAAGTTTTTATTTATAGGAATTGATAAGTTTATAAATTTTTTAAATTCTCAATGTTTTACAGATGGTAAGTCTCAGTCATTTTTTTTGTATGAATATGGTATTAAATCTAAATTTAATAAACCTTTAGAATACTTTTTGAAAGGATCTTTATCTGGTGTAGATACAGTTGTATTTAACCCTACTTGTAAACTTTCTGAGAATGTTTTACAATTGAGAGTGAAGTTAAAAATCAAGAAAAATGATTTTGTAGTCTTATATATGGCTAGAAAATCTATTGACAAAGGAGCAATTGATTTTTTAGAAATGGTGAATTATTTAAATTCAAATTATAATACCGATCGATTAAAATTTTTGTTTATCGGTCCAGATGAATCGAACGGTGCAATTCAATCATTTTATGATGAATTTGGGGGGATAAATAATTTAATTTCAATTGGGACTGTTTCATCTCATCAGAATTATATTGGGGTTTCTGACATATTATGTTTGCCAAGTCATAAAGAAGGTTTCGGTTCGATAGTTATTGATTGTGCTGCTATGGGAATTCCAACTGTTGGGTATAATATTGTAGGGTTGAGTGATGCGATTATTAATAATGAAACTGGTTATTTGGTCAAAGAATACCAAATTGTAGATTTAGCTGAAAAAGTGATGCTGTTGCACAATGATGTTATCAAGTACAATAAAATGTCAGAGAGATGCATTCAAAATACCTTAGAATATTTCAATGCTGATTTATTTTATCAAAAATTAGTATCACTATACTCAAAAAGATGAAAATTGCTTTAACTGGTTTTAGTGGTTTTGTTGGAACCAATATTAAATTTTCTTTGAGGAACAAATACAGTTTTGTTGATATTGATCTAAGAAAATATGAAGATATTAAATTAGATTCAGATGTTTCTGTGGTTATTCATTTGGCTGGCCTGGCTCATGATATTAATAATTCCAATAATGACAATTTGTATTTTGAAGTTAATACAAATCTCACTAAAAAAATTTTTGATCTTTTTTTGGATTCTAATGCAGATACGTTTATATATTTAAGTTCGATAAAGTCAGTTTGTGATAAATCTAGTATAGCAATTGATGAATCGTATATTTGCTCTCCTAATTCTGCTTACGGGGAAAGCAAATTGTTAGCTGAGAAATATATCATATCGAAGGGAAATTCATTAAATAAGAGATACTTCATACTAAGGCCTAGTTTAATATATGGGAGTTATCCAAAAGGTAATTTAGCGGTATTGTTTAAATTTATCCAAACTGGATTGCCTTGGCCTTTTTATAAGTTTGATAACAAAAGGTCATATTGTTATATCGAAAATTTATTTTTTGTAATAGATGAGTTGATTACTCAAAATAATCTGAACTCAAACATATTTAATATAGCTGATGATGATCCTTTATCTACTAACGAATTAATTTCTTTAATTTCTGAAGCTTTAGGTAGGAAACCTAAATATTTGACCATCTCACCTAAACTTATAAAAACATTAGCCTCTATTGGAGATAAATTTGGCTTGAAATTTAATAGTTACATTCTTGATAAAATTGTAGAGTCATATATAGTTGATAATTCAAAAGTCATTAAAGTTTTAGGTAAACAATTACCATATTCCTCTATTGAAGGAGTAAGAAATACTTTTAAATCTTAATTCTGAATGTTATTTAATTCAATTAATTTTTTTATTTTTTTGCCAATCGTATTTCTAATATATTGGAAAATTTTTGTTAATAATTACAAACTACAGAATTTTTTTTTATTGTTATCTTCGTATTTATTTTATTCATTTTGGAGCGTTAAATTTTTATATTTATTAGTAATAATAACCGTATTAGATTATTTATATGCATTTGCTGTTGATTCAAAAAATATTAAGATAAGACGACTATTTCTTGTTTTATCGATTTTGAATAATTTTGGAGTTTTATTTTATTTTAAATACACTAATTAAAAACATACCTCATCCCCAATTTTATCCCCAAAGTATTATTAATCCTCTCCCCCTGATCATATCCGATCTCAGCTTGAAATTTTAAATTTTTAAATGCATTTTTTGATACTTGTAATCCCAAAGATGTTTGAGGTATAAATCCATCATATTCTCTGATGGGAAATCCTGGAAATTTAGCTGAAGTATGCAAACTGTAAGCTACTCTTAATTTCCAATATAAGTCATTTGGTAATATTCCCTGAAATCCTATGTAATACGCTTTGACGGCATTTAAGGAAAAATAATAGTTTTTCATTTTACTCTCCATATCGTACACTACCAAGGGTGTACCTATTCCACGTTCCATATAATGCCAACCGCCATGCGTACCATTAAAGTTGTTTTCAATTTCATTCGCATGTGGATCTTTCATCCCCAATAATTTGGCCAAACCTGAATAATACTGCCCCTGATTCGCTGTATAAATGTACTCGAAAATGATATGTTGGAGCAGCTTTGTACGTTTTAGATGGAGGCTAATTCCTGTGATACCATCATTGGCCGTTATTAATTTTGCAATTCTTCCTGTTTCCCAAGCGGTTTGTTTGTAAACGGAAATAGTACCCCATTCAGGTTGGATCTTTAATAATAAATCAATAGATCCACAATGAGCACCATATTGGTATCCAAATTCGGTAGGAGGAGCATTTGGATCTTCTTTTATGGTTTCTCGGTCTTTGCTTGTGGTGACTACATAGTAAAAAGTATTCAACCCGGTACCCCATGTTGTTCCATCTCTCCCCACTCCGGACCACATCACCTGATGATTAACCCCACCAAACAAATTAATCAAAGCATTACGCCTCCCTATTCGACCATACAGCGTTTTTTGATGTAAAAATCCATCCAAAACAGGGCCTTGGTTGTCTAGCCAGCCATGCGCAAAGGTCATGAAGATGCCCAGATGGCCTTTGGCGAAATCGACGTAATCTCGAGTGCCAAATTGGATTTTTGGGATAGGAACTGCATTCCCAGACCAAGCGTAAAATCCACTGGTCATCGCCGTATCCCCTAAGCCATATACCTCTTTTCTACGGCCCGCCCAGAGTTCCCAATTGCCTCGTCGGCCACTGACATAGGCCTCGGTCAACCAGAAGTCGTTCTGTTTTCCAGCCCAACCTGTCGCCTGTACCTGGTATTTCCAATCGTACTTTTTCTTCAAGTTATAATTCTTGCCATTTCGAACGATCGCTACAATCCCAGGGTTGTCTAAGGGAATCGCTCCATACTGCAATCGACTCAGAAAAAAAGGAGTAGCCCCCACATCCGATGCGATGGCCTGCAATTCGACACTGGAATGATTCGTGGTATCCGCCAGATTGGTGAAAGTAAGCAGTGAACTCAGTAAAATCAATAAAGTCATTAGAACGGGCTTTTGGAACGCTACAAAGAAAACGCTTTAATTTCAAAAAGACAAGATGCATTTACTCTAAGGTCATGCTTTTCCTATTTCGATTACAATACCCCTTAGATTTGGATAGGGCCCCCAATGCGTTGGATGTGGAGGAATCTACTAATCAGTGCAAAGCCCCTTTTATGTATTGGAAAAATGTTAAAAAGAGTTTATGGCTATATTTGAAAAAAGGATTCGAATTTAAATGAAAATCCGAACCTCATATTTTAAACACGCAATAATAGGACAGTGTCATTAACAATAAATATCCAGCGCGCAATTTAGTGCACATCACAACCGTAACTAACTGGTAATCAATATAAAAATACCATATAATTAGTGTTTGGTGCTGCAGTCCTCCTTGTTTAGATATTATATTTAGCGCCTATTAATATGATCTATATGTTTTAGCGCCTGGTATTAATCATTTGCGCTTATTTTTTTCAATTTAGTAAATTTCACTATATTGCGCTTATAATTATTGTAAAATGCATAAAAGCGCTCATATTTCAACTATTGCGCCCATAATTAATGGGATCCAAAAGCCTTACCCCGGATATACAGTAGCTTACGTAGCGATCATTCAAAAATTTCATTTAGAAATACCTTATCCTCTTATTTTGACCATGGTTGCAGAGAAAAACCAAAGTCTTGAAAATGAGGTATGGAGAGTTTTTCCCATGAGCTATTTGCCAGAGGATAATAACGAAATAACGTTAATCAAGGCGCTCTTTAATCATCTAGTATTTGCCTTAAAATATGAAGGGGTAAATCTATTGGTGTTTTCAAAACTTGTTGAAATATTGACAGAGGAGGAAATACTGGAGTTAGTAAGTATTGAACCAACAGGTCAGTATTCACGACGAATTTGGTTTTTAATGGAATGGATAGCTGGAACACCAATCAAAGGGAAAGATGATCTAACAAAAAAAAGCTATATACCCGTTGTTGATTCAAAATTACAATATGCTGTATCTGGAATTAAATCTCCACGGCATTTAGTATTAAACAATCTACCAGGTAGTAATAAATTTTGTCCATTAATATTTAAGTCTAAAAAATTAGAGAGACATATCCAAAAGAACTATCAAAATATCAACAAAAACAAACTTTCTATTGTAGGCAAAGATATATTACAAAGAGCATCTGCATTTTTATTATTAAAAGATTCAAAGGCATCTTTTTCAATCGAGGGGGAAAGTCCAAAAAGTAAAAGGGCGGCTAGATGGGGAAATGCAATAGGGCAGGCTGGACTTAATGAACTTACAAAAGATGAGTTAGTTAGGTTGCAAGATTTAGTCATCGAGAATAGCAGATTTATTCATATGGGTTTAAGAATTCAAGGTGGATTTGTTGGGGAGCATGATCGGATTACAGGTGAACCTATTCCAGACCATATTTCTGCTAAATACGAAGATCTTGATGAACTTATTGATGGATTGATTGAAGTAAATAAATTACTGATAAACGATGATTTTGATGCTGTTTTAGCAGCTACAATAATCGCTTTTGGTTTTGTATTTATACACCCTTTTGAAGATGGGAATGGAAGAATTCATCGTTACTTAATACATCACTTATTAGCAAAAAAGAAGTTCGTGAATCAAGGAATAATATTTCCTGTTTCAGCTTCAATTCTAGATCATATAACTGACTATCGATTCGTATTGGAATCATATTCTAAGCCTTTATTGGAATTTATTGAATGGGAAGAAACTTCTAAACATAACGTAACGGCAGTCAATGATACGAAAGATTTTTATCGTTTTTTTGACGCAACTAAACAGGCTGAATTTCTGTTTGATTGTGTAGAAGATACCGTAGAAAATATAATACCTAATGAGATAAAATATCTTTCAAATTATGATGCTTTTAAAAGATATTTGGAGGAAGAATTTGAGATGCCAGATAAACTAATCGCATGGCTAGTTCGATTTTTAGAACAAAACAATGGCCTAATTTCAAAAATAGCACAAGAAAATGAATTTAAGATGTTAGAATCTAAAGAAATTGAGGTTATTGAAGCAGAGTTTAAATCTATTTTTATGTAAAATACGTGAGATGTCTATAGCATATAGCCAAGATGTTAACCATGATCGATTAAAAGCCTGACCATATTCCTTTGATTTTTATGCAGTCAACGTAATTAATTCAACAATTTTCAATGCCTAATTGGGATTAAAAAAAAATATCCGTATTTTTGCAGTCCCAACGCACACGCCAGGGTGAATGGTGGATTAGCTCAGTTGGTAGAGCATCGGACTGAAAATCCGTGTGTCCCCGGTTCGAGTCCGGGATCTACCACCATTTA
>Ga0222712_10000439_pt1 | contig 55232 bp, 65 predicted proteins | sample C33_657DmetaG_FD_165043 | JGI IMG/M metagenome (GOLD analysis project Ga0222712, IMG submission 165043) | Estuarine water microbial communities from San Francisco Bay, California, United States - C33_657D | ecosystem: Environmental > Aquatic > Marine > Unclassified | place: USA: California... | reverse complement strand
ACAGTAGTGTTAGCAGGAACGTTATCCCCAAACACAAAATCATTTAAATTGATACCATTTGTGTTACTAAAAATTAATGGAGCAGTAGTTGAAGTTTGTGCGGCACTAGTAGCAACCTGTGTACCTTGTGCAATTGGCCCAAGATACTTGTTAACCAATATGCCTGTACCGCCAATGGTAAACATTTCGGATATGCGTCTATCCATAAACTTGTAATCGTTGCTGTGTTTACCGTCTTTCCAAAGGCTTAACCGTGCCATAATTGTCCCTAATATTGTAGTATTTATGGACTTGACCCATAATGATTTTTATAGTACAATACAGCATGGACTACGAATCTAAGCTAGAAGAACTGTTACTTTTGGTACGAACTACCAAAGACATGCGGGCCCGTAGCCAACTGTTTAAGATGTACACAACCTGCAAGTCCGTACACACAGAAATGAGCAAAGAATTGGTAGAATGCCGACGTTACCAAAAAGTAACACATAAGTATACAGAATTAGAGCAGAAGCTACAAGAAAATATAACTAATTTTGAACAATGGGCTATGTTTGCCGCACTTTTGTACTGACTTGACCCTAAATGGGTAGTGTGCTATAATACATCTATGTTCAAAGTAATAGCAAACAACAACGAGACAAATTTTAGTACTTTAAATTTAGCAATGGCCTATGCCAAAACACTAAATGTGTTTGTTACAATTAAAGGCAGTGAATTTGAGATTGTTGGCATGTTTGGAGTGGACTCAGTTAAGGACGGCAAGTGCCCAGATGGCGTTGCCTATGATTGGAATAAAGCAAGCCGCATTGGCAGAGTGAAAAAGGAGAGAATGTAATGGCTACAGTAGCAGGAATTAAAATTAAGACCAAAGTTGCAAAAACACGCAATGTTGGATTTGCAGATGAGAAGTACACAGGCTCCGAGCCCGAGTGGAACACAGAGCTGGCCACGTCCTGGGACGATGCCAAGTTTGACAACATGCTCCGCAAGAGCTTTTACTATTACAATTATTATTACAGTCAAAAAGATTGTAAAAAGTATGTGGTAGAGTGGATGCAAAAACAAGAAAAGGACTTTACCAAGTCCGACATTACGGCATTTATCCGTAGCCCCGACCGCTCAATGAGTATGACAGCCTGCAGTTTGGTTATGGCACATCGTCAAGGTATGCCGTTCCGAGGACGCCATGTACAGTTCTTAAAGGATTCAATTGCCACCGCAATTGGTGACGCAGAGCCCGAGGCTGTTGAGGAAATAGCCACAGAAAAGGTTAAAGCCTACGTGCCTACTATCCAAGATCGCTTAAACGAAAAGACCAGCGAGACAATTGGCGAGTTAGAAGGGCACTACGATCAAATAGTTGCTGACCCAAAGTACACTTTTAAAGTCTACGACTTTTTGGTAGCAAACAATGTACCACAAAGTCAACTTAGCAAATATGAAGCAGTCTACCAACGTAGGTTTGATGAATTAAAGCAAGCATTTGAGAAAGTGGATGCACAGGTAGTGGAAGGATACAAGCACTACAAAGCCGCAGATTTCAAGCGTCTTTTTACGTTTATGGATAAGATTCTATCCGATATTGAGCAGTATAGAGGCGTTAAAAAGGCCACTAAGAAAATCCGTGCCCCACGTGCAGTGAGTAAGGAAAAAGTAGTAGCCAAGCTCAAGTATGCCAAAGAAGATAAAACATTAAAGATCATTAGCATTAACCCTGCTGACATCATTAATGCACAAGAGCTGTGGATCTACAACACCAAGTCACGTAAGTTAGGCAAGTATGTTGCAGATGCTCTCAAAGGTCCCTTAAATGTTAAGGGTACAACAATCATTGGGTTTGATGAAGCTAAGTCGGTGTGTAAAACACTACGTAAGCCTGAGGAAAAACTCAAAGAATTTGCTAAAGCAGGTAAGATTGCATTACGCAAATTTATTGAGGATATCAAATCCACAGAGACACGCCTGACCGGCCGCATTAACGCAGATATTGTGTTACTTAAAACGGCATAACGTTCTTATGTGCAGTTATAAATACTGTACATAGGAACCTATAATGTCTACTCCATATCCAAATACGCCCACAGCCGAAACAGGCTTTGATGCACAAAACCACATTCAAACAGGAAATCTGTTTGACCCTGAGTTAGGTACTCAATCTGCAAGTCATATTGCCTTTGATGGAAGTGTGCTAGAAACAGCAAATGCACAAAGAGCCGAGATCACAGACTATGTGCGTATGCGGTTGGGTGACGGTATTGTGGATGTTGAGCTAGAGAAGGAACACTATGAAATGGCTATTAAACAGGCCCTAGTTAAGTACCGTCAACGTGCTCAAAACGCTGTGGAAGAAAGCTATGCAAGTATGGTGTTACTACCAGAAACACAAGAGTACATTCTCCCTAAAGAAGTGCAAAGTGTGCGCCAAATTTTCCGACGTGGCATTGGTAGTGTAACAGGTACATCAGCAAGCCAATTTGAACCTTTTGCAAGTGGATACTTAAACACTTACATGTTGGTTGCAGGCCGTGTAGGCGGGTTAACAAACTATGAGTTGTTTGTTGATTATCAAAAGCTAACAATGAAAATGTTTGGTGGTTACATGAATTTTACGTTTAATCCTACTACCAAAAAACTAACAATAATGCGTAAAATGCCATTCCAGGGCGTAAACCCAAATCTGGCTCAACAAGAATCTATTATATTGTGGCTGTTCAACTCCAAGCCCGACCAGATGATTCTAAATGATGTACAGTCGTTTCCATGGATACAAGAATATGCTTACAGCTTCTCTAAGATGCTGTTGGGGCAAGCATATAGCAAGTTTAGTCAAATTGCTGGCCCACAAGGCGGAGCAAGTTTGAATGGCGCAGGAATGGTAGCAGAAGCCAAAGAAGAAATGCTCAAGCTAGAAGAGGATTTAAAAACCTTTGTTGATGGTAGTCAACCGTTGACCTGGATAACAGGTTAATGCTATAATGCCCCTAAGGGGCATTTTTTTATGATCATTGGTATTTGTGGTTTGATTGGCAGCGGCAAAGATACAGCCGCAGACTATCTTTGTAACTTTCATAACTTTAAACGAGAGAGTTTTGCATCTACATTAAAAGATGCAGTAGCCAATGTATTTGGCTGGGATAGAGACCTGCTTGAGGGCCGCACTCAAACTAGTAGGCAATGGCGTGAGCAAGTTGACGAATGGTGGGCCACAAGACTGAATATCCCACACTTGACTCCTCGATATGTTTTACAGCATTGGGGCACAAACGTACTACGACAGCACTTCCACGATGATATATGGATTGCTAGTTTAGAAAACAAACTGCGTACAGCCAAAGACAGCATTGTTATCAGTGATTGTCGTTTCCCTAACGAAATTACGGGACTAAAACAACAAGGCGCCACAGTTGTTTGGGTCCAACGTGGTATTACGCCGCATTGGTATAGTATTGCTGAACAAGCTAATAAAGGTGATATGAAAGCCCAAACCTGGCTAGAAAAAGAAAATATACATGCCAGCGAATACTCCTGGGCAGGTACTCAATTTGATGCTATTGTAGATAACAATGGTAGCATTGAGAACTTATACAAGCAACTTAAAAGTCTGGCACAATAGGTGCCGGCTTCCATGGTAACCTTGATTTATAAATTTCCTGTTGACAGTTTAAACAAACTGTTTTTAAATTAAGCCAGTTATTATTTTTTAAATTACCATCAACATAGAACACACCAATCTGTTCTGCAGGATACTTGGCTTTAAAACCACAACGTTCGCATTGTGGTTTTTTTATGTAACCACTTTGTGCCCATGCCGGTGGTTTGGGTTTAAGTTTCTTTCCTGCTCTGGCGCATGCATCGCAGACTTGTCGATAGTATGTACGCCCTTCTTTAATGCAATTGATTGCAACGGGGCGCTGATTGCAAGTAGGACAAAGTTTTCTTGTGTTCATAGTGTATTTAACACATAAACCTTAATTAAGGGCAGTATAGCCACCATTTTTTTGTCGTTATAACTAAATATTGATAACATGTATTATAAAGGAAAATAACCATGGCACTAGTTTCTCCAGGAATTCAGATTTCCATAAATGATCAAAGCCAATATGTTAACAGCAACGTTGGCTCAGTCCCACTAGTTGTATTGGCAACTGCCCAAGACAAAACCTATAATAATGCAGCCGCAACCGGTACAAGCAAAGCTAACGCAGGAAAGCTACAGTCTTTTACAAGTCAGCGTGAATTAGTTACTGCACTCGGAACACCAAAATTCCAATTGAGTGCAACTGGTACCCCAGTGAACGGTAGCGAATTGAACGAATATGGGTTATTGGCAGCTTATAGCGCACTAGGTGTATCAAACCAGATGTATGCAATTCGTGCTGATATCGACTTAGCACAACTAACAGGGACATCTATTCGTCCAGTTGGCAGTCCAGAGGACAGCACTTACTGGTTAGACATTGATGCCACCGAATTTGGTTTATATATGTTAGACAGCGCAACAAGCTCGTTCTCACATATTTCGCCTACTTTAATTACTGACAGCACATACGTAATTAACGACAATAGCTATCCATACGATGTGTTTAAACCAATTAACTCCATTGGTAGCCCTGGTGAATTTGCATTAGTGTTAGTGACTGCAGCGGGTGTAGCACCAGAACAAATTCGTTTGTACTACAAAACTGATGCTCGTGCATTACCTGCAGATGTAGGTGGACCGGGTGCAAACGTTTGGGTTGAAGTTGGTTCTACAGAGTGGCAGAATGCAATTCCTGTAATTACAGGCACAGAAGTTAGCGCAGTCATTACTAACAATAGTACACTAACTATTAATGGCGATGAAGTTACATTACCATCTGAAGGAACCTTAGATATTAGTACCATTGCTGATTATATCAACGGTGCAAACATTACTGGTATTGCAGCTTCTACAGTTGATGGACATCTAACAATTTATGCAACTAGTGATGCTACAAGTAACGGTGTAACTGTTGATGGTAAAATGATTATTGTTGACGGTACCCATTCGCCATTGGAAGCCGCTGGCGCCGACGAAGGTACTTACTATACTCCTTACTTCTTTTATGGCACATACGCTCAGACTCCAACAGGCGGCTGGTTTGCCACTGATGACGAGCCGCGCCCAACGGGTAGTGTATGGTGGAAAACAACCAACACTGGTGGCGGATTTAACGCAGTATTTAAAGAGTACGACGCAATTACAGATTCTTGGGTAACAAAAAATGCCCCGTTGTATTATTCGGAAACTGATGCAATTTATGCATTGGATACAACGGGTGGCGGCATTAATATTACCCACGGACAAGTGGTTGCGGTATACAGTTCTAGAGACCAAACTGCAAATGGAATAAACTTTATTGCACAATCAAACTCAACAGTAACAGTTGGTACCGGAGGTCAATTGGCATCAAACACACCGTTTACGCCAGATGACGCATTTATAATTATTTCTAGTACACCTGGAATTTTAGCTACTACAACTACAACAGTTATTATTTCTGGTACAGGGTCGCAGACTCCGCAGTCATTTGTTGCCGCAGTTTTAGCCGCAGGTATTCCTTATGTATCAGCTAGATTTAATCCAGATGACGGCCCTTACGGTAGCATCAGCTTTATTCATGCTGCTGGTGGCGATATTACAATACGTAATACAGTTGGAACTCCAACTGTTGATGCTAAGTTTATTGCCGGTGTTGGTAGCAATTTAGATATTAATGCAGCATTGGGTAAAGTGTCAATTAACAACTGGGATCATATTACAGATATGGTTAAGTATCAAGTTAGCGAGCCTTATACCGCTCCTGCAACAGGTACTTACTGGTATTACAGCACACCAACTGAAGTTGATATTATGATCAACAACAACGGGTGGAAAGGTTACCAAAACGTTACTAGTGATGTCCGCGGGTATGACTTAGGTAATACTGATGCAAACGGAGTTATTGTTAGCGCAGGCACAGCACCAGTTGCACAAACAAATGGAGATTCGTTGGCAGCAGGCGATCTGTGGTTGGATGTTTCTGATCTAGTAAACTTCCCAGCATTAAGACGTTGGAATGGTAGTGCTTGGATCCAAATTGATAATACAGACCACACATCAAGCAACGGTATTGTATTTGCTGATGCACGGTGGGATACCAATGGTACAACCGACGTTATCACTGGTAACTTACCAACAATCACCGATTTGCTAATCAGCAATTACATTGATCAAGATGCACCCGACTATCGCTTGTATCCACGTGGTACATTGTTGTTTAACCTACGCCGCAGTGGTTACAGCGTTAAGCAATTTGTAGCAGACAAGTTTAATTTAACTTCATATCCGTCATCAACATTGCCAACAGTCCCTGGTGCAAGCTCTAGTCTACCGGCAGTCAAAGACTCATGGGTTACAGTAAGTGGATTAAATGCAAATGGTGCAATGAATGCTGGAAAAGCAGCACAACGAGCAATTGTTGTGGCTGCAATGGCAAGCGCAATTGATAGTAATACTGATGTACTTGAAGATATTTACAACTTCAACTTGTTAGTTTGCCCAGGTTATTCAGAAGTTACAAGTAACTTAATTAACTTAAACAACAACCGCAGTAATACAGGTTTCATCATTGGTGACACACCAATGACATTGACACCAAATGCAGTTGCAATCAGCAATTGGGTTAATAACGCAGACGGCACAGGTCTACCTGGTGTAGCTGCAAGTGATCCATATACCGGAATTTACTATCCAGCTGGTTTAACAAACGACTTAGCTGGCAACAGCGTAGTGGTTCCTGCTAGCCATGCCGCATTACGTACATTCTTGTACAGTGACCAAGTTAGCTATCCATGGTTTGCACCAGCTGGTGTTAACCGCGGCCTGGTAAGCAACATGAACAACATTGGCTACATTGATGCAAATAGTGGTTCGTTTATACACAATGGTATTAATCAGGGTCTACGTGATGCATTGTATCCTTTAAAGATTAATCCTTTAACACAATTGCCTGGCACAGGTATTGTTGTTTGGGGTCAGCAGACTCGTTCAGCTACTACAAGCTCACGTGATAGTATCAACGTTGTTCGTTTAGAAAACTATCTAAGAACAATCTTCCGTAGTATATCACATGGTTACTTGTTTGAGCCAAATGATACAATTACACGTACAAGTATTGCACGTCAAATTGAAGGTGCATTAAACGATATATTAGCTAAGAGAGGTGTTTACGACTTCTTGGTTATCTGTGACACAAGTAATAATACTAGTGCTACAATTGCTAATAAACAACTATATGTTGACGTAGCGATTGAACCAATGCGTGATGTAGAGTTCATCTATATCCCAATTGCATTGTACAATCCTGGCGATATTGGTGCCTTACAAATCGCATCGACTTAATGGTAAATAAGAGTAACAGGAGAACAATATGGCAGTCGCATCGTTAAACAAATTTACAGTTCCACTATCAACTCAACAGAGTAATGCTAGTCAGGGCTTATTAATGCCAAAGTTAAAGTATCGCTTTCGTGCAAACTTTATCAACTTTGGTGTTACCAAAACAACAACCGAACTAACAAAACAAGTTCAGGATATCAAGCGTCCAAGCGTAAACTTCAATCCAATTACAATTGATGTTTACAACAGCAAAGTATTTTTGCAGGGCAAACCAGAATGGCAAGCCACTACAATAAACTTCCGCGATGACGCAACAGGTCAGGTAAGCAAGTTAGTCGGTGAACAAATCCAGAAGCAATTTGATTTCATGGAACAAGCAAGCGCACCGAGCGGCATTGACTATAAGTTCTCAATGACATTTGATATTTTAGATGGTGGTAATGGTCAAACTACACCTAACATCTTAGAGCAATGGGACTTAGAAGGTTGCTTCTTAAGTAATGTTGACTACGGTGACATGGCGTATAACAGCAGTGATCCAGTTATTATCATGTGTGAGATTAAGTTTGATAATGCTACCCAATTAATTGGTGGTGGCGTTGGTAAAACTGTACAGTCTCAAACAGGCGGCAATACAGTAAGCTAAAATACAGCGACTAATAAAAACCTGGGACTAAAAAACCCAGGTTTTTTTATGGGCTAAATAATTAATATGAGTATTAATAAGTATCTTAGACCTGCAGGCGGCTTTGTGGCCAATATGAATAACGGCGACCGTGGCGCAGTAACGCTACGCAGTTACCAACATGCCGCACGTATCTTCACAGATGCTGATTATAGACTAAGCCCAAAATACGGCTTCTTATTTTACGTAGAGTTTGATTTTAATCCCTTAATTACCAGCCTTAGTAATACCACAGCGCAAGAGTTGGGAATGATTGTTAAGAATGTTACGTTACCAAAATATTCAGTAGAAACAAAAACTCACAATGCCTACAATCGTGTAAACATTGTACAGAACAAAATTAAATACGATCCAATTAGTATTGTATTCCATGACGACCAGGCCGACAATGTAAGAAACTTCTGGTTTGATTATTATAACTTTTATTATCGTGATCCAGACTATGCCGATTCAACCTACTCGAGTCCTCACAAATATCAAAATCGTCCAAGTTTTGATTGGGGATACAGTCCCAAGGCCACAGTAGGATATAACAATGCCAATGGTAGCCAACCCTATCAATACATACAGGCTATTCGAATTTATAGTTTATACCAAAAGAATTTCTCAGAGTACGAATTAATTAATCCTACAATTACTAAATTTGATCATGGCGAACACGCCAATGGCGAGAACACAAGTTTACTACAGCACTCAATGAGTGTACAGTTTGAAACTGTAAAGTATTACACAGGCTACACCACGTCCAACACAGTTGGTGGGTATATTGATTTACACTACGATAATCAACCAAGTCCTATTAGTCCCGAAGACGGCACAGATTTGATTGACAACAACAATGGAGGATTTGCACATGCCACGGATAAGATTACAGATTTGGCAACAGCAAATTTATTTAAAACTATTTCCGCACCGTTGTTTAACAGCACCCTAACTGGTATTACTAGCCTGGGTAGCACTAACTTATTGGGTGGTACTAGTTATTCTACTTTTAACAGTGGAGTAAACGTTGGCGGATTTAGTATACCAAGTTTGGGTAACCTACCATCCGGACTGCCGACTGGTGCAAGCATATCTCAACAACTATCTGCTGGGGCAACTAACTTGGCCGGATCATTAACCGGCCAATTAAGCAATAAAGTGGTTGGCAGCATTGCACAAGGCCTTGGACCAAATGGTAGTGCTATTGTTGGATTAGTGGCGCAAGGTCTAACTAATCCTAAAGCATTGCTGACCACAGCAACTAACATGGCAGTCGGTATTGGCGTAAGTTATGCATCACAGAAGATACAAGAATTTACCACACCGTACTTAAATGAACTTGGTAAAACTGTGTCGGGCGCAGTTAGTGATTTTGTATCAAAGCCGTTAGAACTAGCCTGGAATAATATAAGTACATCGGTGGTCAGCGGATTCAGAGATTGGCAGTTTGCTAATAGCATTGGCCCGTACGATGCATCTTCGATAACATGGGGAGATTTCTAATATGGCAAACATTCAAACAACAACAGCAACTAACGTAGTAGGCCCTAATGTATCAGCAGTGGCTGCAAATGCCAACGCAAACAAATATTTCAATAATCTTTTTTCTGTAGATTTAAGTACAGGACCCGCCAACGATGCTATTGTTGCTTTCTTTGAAGAATATACCAGTAACAAAGCCGCCGCTGAAAACTTGGCCGCCGCAGTACTGTACACAGCGTTGGCACAGCAAATAAATCCAATGCAGGTATTAACAGACTTTAAGAAATTGCCCAAAGGACAGTTAAATGCATATCTGGCTGCGTTCTTAAACATCAATAGAATACCAACCAGTATCATTGGTATTAAAAATTCAAGTAAGACTAATCCGTTAATTCAACGAACAATACTAGTATGAGCAAGTATGCCAATGGGTTCTTTCAGATGAAGAATCCACAAAAATATGTAGGTAAAAAAACTCCCCATTACCGCAGTAGCTGGGAACATAGTGTAATGACCATGTGTGACAACAATCCTGCCATCCTACAATGGGCCAACGAAGCCATACACATCAACTATCGCAATCCATTTACAGGAAAGAACACAATATACATACCTGATTTCTTTGTAACATTTGTTGATGCTGGTGGCACACAACACGGGGAATTGTGGGAAATCAAACCCTCAAAAGAAACCACATTGGAAAATGCTAAATCTGTTAGGGACAAAGCGGCAGCCATACTTAATATGTCCAAATGGCAGGCCGCAAGTGCTTGGTGCAAGGCCAACAACGTTAAATTCCGTATTATCACGGAAAATGATTTGTTCCACCAGGGCCGTGCCAAATAAATATTGGTATGACCAAAAAACTTGAAGAACTGTTAAACCTACCTAGCTTTGATGCTACGCCTGAAGAATCTGCGGCTATGATAGAGGAAAACAAATTATTGTTGTCTGAAGTAAATTCAGCAATTGATAAAATTGATGCTGCACTACCCGGAGTCCATGACCTAGATACCGGAGATCAAGAACTAGATGAACTAGCCGCACTAGCCAAAGATCGAGCACAAGATTTAATTGATCTGGGGATGAATGTAGATCCACGCTTTGCCGGTGTTATATTACAAACAGCAAGTCAAATGTTTGGGCACAGTATCACTGCTAAAACAGCAAAATTAGATAAAAAGCTAAAAATGGTACAGCTACAGTTAGCCAAAGCCAAGCATGATCACCAAGTTAAAAAAGACGCAGGCAAAGCTGCGGAAAGCGATGCCCCAATTGAGGGACAAGGCATTGTTTTAGATCGCAACGAACTGCTTAAACAGATATTAGGCAAGCAAGACAAATAAGTCTTTTCGACTAAATATAGAATATAGGATTATAATGATGAAACCATTCCAAACTTACATATACGAACTTAGCAAGCCGTATGAATTCCGCATTAAGTTGGCCGGTGTTAACCCACAAGGTGAGGTCATGGACAAGATTAAACATGCCCTTGAGTCTTTCCAACTTGAAAGCGTTAGCCCAGTGAAAAGCCTTCCAATACAAGAACACAGAGAATTCCCACAGTGGGGCGGCCCTTGCGAGTGCTGGCAATTTGATGTTAAAGTTGCCTACCCTGCCACCACAGTAACAGTACGCCAATTGATCAAAGAACGTGCTCAAATAAATCCTGATTGGATTTGTGTTCGCAACTTGAACGAAGCAAACTACACAGACGAAGCTGAAGCATATGGCACAGATAACACTGGCGCATTGCTTGAACAACCTGATTTAAAATGTGACGCCGACGGTCAGCCCCTGGCAGGTCAAAGTCGCATCGGCAGTTTGTTAAAAGAATTAGAAAGCCGTAAGTTTGAATATGCTTCACCAAACACTGAAGCAGTTAAAGACACAAACTCTGTTCCAACTGGTAGCGCAAGTCCAATGACTCAACAGAATAAAATGTATAATCCCTTAAAAGGAAAGAAATAATGAGCCAGAATCACCCACACGATAACATTTACAGCATCTTAGGCAAACTAAATGCACTAAAGCCTACACCGGACCAAACTCGTGCAGACACAGTTAAACGTATCTACGAAAGTGTTGAAGCTCAAGGATCTATCCTTAGTGGTGTTGACCGAGTCGAGGCCAAGTTAGCAAAGCAATTTAATGAAAGCCAAGCGCCTGGATGGTATGTCACACAAGAATTAAGATCCGGCGATGCAGATCGTGTTGCCGGACCGTTTTCCAACGAACAACAAGCACAGATGTGGATTAACAATAATGTTCCGAATCCAGAAGAAGACGGTTATTCTACGAGCCAAGTATTTGACGAAGCTCACGTCGTGAGCCCAATGGGATCTACTACTCACTTGTATGGCAAACCAGAAATGGATGAGTGTGTGATGTGCGAAGCTGGCACGTGTCAAGAAACTAGTCATCAAGCTCGATCTACGATGAAACATGTTAATGCCAGCAATGCTTCTGCAAAAGAAAAAGCCGCAATCGGTAAAGCAACCAAAGATATGAAGTCCGGCATTCCGGGTTACAGTGATCGCGAAGATGCTTATAAAGCTGCTGGCATTCCGGACACACGTGGCCCAGTGGGAGAGACTGTAACCAAAGGTCCAGATACATACGGACGTAGCTATTACAATGACCCAGACTTTACTGGCGCAACTCCAGTTAAAGCGAAGAATCCCGCAGGACAACGTGGTCGCCCAAAGAAAGCCGACAGCGAAAGATCCGCAGCAAGCCTACCACAGTTTGGTAAGAAATTTAATGATCCGTTTGGTCGTGTTCCTGGTGAGCCACCAAAAGGTAAGAAAGGCGTAGTACATTCTATGGACGAAAGTTTAAAGACAATGAGTACAAAATTAAGCCGCATTTCCGAAGGTGTTAACTTACAATCTATGCTTAGAGAAAAACATCAAACAGTTGAAGAGATGTTGGGTGAATTAAGCGATGACATGAATACATTCAAAGAAACAGGGCACATGAGTGAACTGTTGCGTGATTGCATGGAAATCAAAGGCGCACATGGTAGAATGGTTGCCGATGAAGCTGCACAACGTGGTGATAGTTTTGCACCACAATTCCCTGCAAGCCCTGCACCACAACCTACATTCTTAGACCGAGCCAAGTCAATGGGTAAAAAGTTCATGGACGTAGTTGGACACCCTGATGATGACAAAATTCTAGATCCACTAAAGCAACAAGTTGGTGGCAATCATTATAATGAAGATGAAGAATTAAATGAACTAGCACGTTTGGCCGGGTTAACTGTGGCCGAGAATGTTGATAAAGCCAAGTTTGCTGCATTAGCAGAACCCAAAGACGAAATCACTTATGCAGATAAAATTACCGGTGCAACAATGGCCGACGAAGGTAATGCATATGGCAACGAGGTTCGTCAAAAGAAATTAGATGACATTCCTAACAGCCAACAACGTATTACCACAGGCGGACAAAATCTTCCTGTCAAAGAAGAAGGCATGGAAGAATGTGGTATGGAAGATGATTCCAACAGCAATATTAACGTTAGTACAAACATGAGTAGTAACGGTGACAAGAGTGTTACAGTTACAGCCAATGGTGCAGAAGCTGAAGCACTAATGCAGATGTTGGCATTGGCCGGCCTAGGCGGCGGTGCAGGCCAAATGTCACAACCCGAAGTTGGTGAGCCGCAAATGGATGTTGTTGCCGACGAAGGCATTGAAGTCGACGATGCAGGTGCAAACCCAGTTAATGCCCCTGATGAAAAATACTACTCAATGAGAGCCAGCACAATGGGCCCCGGCGAAGGTGACAACGGCGAGAAAGCTATGCACCCAGATCGTCCTACAATGAACAACGGCGATAATGCATTGGCAAAGCCTGCCAATGAAGCTGTTATTGCGCTTGAAGCACAATTAGCCGCGGAGTACGAAAGCATTAAAAAGTCTGTACGATGAAAAAATCTTTAACAGATTATTTGTCAGAAGCAGAGTACGCTAGCCACAACCCAGTGGTGGGTGATTACTTTGATTTAATCATTGATGAATTGTCATTGGTAGAATCCGAAGTCATTGAATTGGTTGACGATGGCATAGTCATTGCTGTCAATGAATCAGTGCTTGAAATATTAACTGCAACAGGAATACTATTAGAAAGCGACAGTGATAAAGCGTCTAGTGTGTACGACTTTATTAACAAGAAAGTTTCAGATAACGCTATTGTTGAGATTGAAGACGAGGTTGACGAAGCTGAATATCAAGGCCGAAATGTACCGCTAGGTAAACCAATGGCCGGTGATGTTAAAAAATCTAAAGTTTATGTAAAAAATCCCAAGACGGGAAAAATAATTAAAGTGAACTTTGGTGATAAAAAAATGCGTATCAAAAAGACTAGCCCCAAGCACCGCAAGAGCTTTCGCGCTAGACATAATTGTGCTAATCCTGGTCCCCGTACCAAAGCACGTTATTGGTCTTGCAGGGCATGGTAATATATGAAAATTAATGAAATTGTAACTGAAAACGCAAAAGGCACACAACTACGTAAATCGTTCCAAAAAGGTGCAACTGGTGCTCAGTCTTGGCCCGACCTAGATAACGGTAATGTTCCGTATCTACAATATCGATTTGGATTATTGCTAGCCGGGTCTCCGGATATTGAAACCGCAGATGTTGGCCCAATTGGTGGTCAGCTTATTACACTGGCGTACACCAGCGCAGATGCAGAAAAAATTGAATTTGCTGCCAAAGGAATGGGAATTACACCTGCTAAAATCTCAGGTAAAAAATCTCAAGAGATGGATATGATCAATAAACAAAGTATTGCCAGAGGTCGGGAACCTATTGCACTTAACAAGAAGAAAAAATGAAAATCAAAGACATCATCACTGAATCTGGTATGAAAAAGAATGTCATCGACGATGGCGTTGAAAAATCAATGAGCAATACTTTTACCATGCCTGATCAAAACATGTATCACGGTAGCGCATATAAACATTCACAGTTTATGAAAGCCATTGCGGGTGCCGGCGCAGGCAATGTTGAAAGTATGAATTTAGGAGATGAGAACTGGGCCGCAGGTAATCCGGTGGCTAGTCCGTACCATCCCATAGAAGAAGAAATGATTGACAATGCTGCCACACATGTCGGCGATCACAGTAAACATCAAGTCAGCAGAGAAAAAGCAAGCATTGAATCGCCGGAAATACATCGAGTGAGCCCGACACGCAAAGTTGGTGCTATTACTAAACTAAGATGAAACAGTATCGCATAACCAGCGAACATTTTGTTCCTCAAGGTGAGACTGGGGAACAAGACGCAGTTATGGACCTAGCGGATTTAAACGAATTAAAACGACTGGCAGGAATGCCAATCACAGAAGCCGAAGCTGGCATGTACACTGGACAAAACACAGTTCCACAGGCAATTGACGCAGGTATTGAAAGTCCGGTTGGTAGTAACATAAGTAACACCGCACAAGAAAGAAGGAACATGGAGCGTGAATATCATGCAATGCCAGGTTCCGACCTTTGGTTTATAATTAACTTTACTAAACCATTTTTAAATGGAAGTCTTAAAGATCACGTTGAAGCGTATCTAGAAAAGAATCCTCAATACCGCCTGCCTACGCAGCAACCGGGCGTTTAATTCCTAGATACTGATTCCATGATTCTTGCTTTACAGTAAAGGGCATTTCCTTCCAGCGGTTAACAAGACTGTAGTAGTCTGGCTTATAAGGTTTAACCATTGGTTTAATTTTAGTACTCGAGCCTTTGCGGTGATTACAAGGTTTACATGCAGTTACACAGTTTTCCCATTTAGTAGTACCGCCCTCAGAACGAGGCACTACATGATCAATGGTTAGTTCGTCGAAGTCAAATACATCATCGCAGTACTGACACTTAAACAGGTCGCGCATATACATGTTATATCTACTAAACTTAACATTCTTCTTGTAATGAAAGTATTCTTTTGTTACACAGACACTGGGAACATTGATGGTTATATGCTCACTGTGAATTAACCAATTTGGATATGTTTCAAGTACATGAACACGACCCAAGTACATTAATTTGATTGCATGTTGCCAATTGATTACACTCAATGGCAAGATGCTGATTGGTTCATAGTTACTGTTTAGCAACAAGGTATCTGACATTTTGATTTACCGTTTTCTGATTGATGTTAAATATACTTATATTATATACAAAACTTCATTATGAGTAAAGACCTAGAATCAGCAATTATCAAGACACCTTATCAAAAGATGTCTTATACCGAACAACAAATTCGGGAGATTGCTAAATGTGCTGACCCAGACTCTGGGCCAGAATATTTTATGGATAATTACTTTTACATCCAACATCCAACCAAGGGTAGTATTCAATATCATCCGTTTGAATACCAAAAAAAGTTATTACACACTTACCATAACTACCGTTATTCGATATCAATGATGCCGCGACAGACTGGTAAGTCAACATCGGCTGCAGGGTACTTGCTATGGTATGCAATGTTTATCCCTGATTCGACCATCCTAGTGGCCGCACACAAATACCTTGGCGCACAAGAGATCATGCAACGTATCCGTTATGCATATGAAAACTGTCCAAACTTTATCCGGGCAGGAGTTACTAGTTACAACAAAGGATCGTTGGACTTTGAAAATGGTAGTCGTATTGTAAGTCAAACAACCACAGAAAACACAGGTCGTGGTATGAGTATATCATTATTATACTGTGATGAGTTTGCGTTTGTAAGACCTACCATTGCAAGTGAGTTTTGGACTAGTATTACACCTACGTTGAGTACAGGTGGTAAGTGTATTATTACATCAACGCCAAACAGTGATGAAGACCAGTTTGCACAAATTTGGCGTAGTGCCAATAAATGTTTTGATGATTTTGGCAACGAAACTGATATCGGTGTCAACGGATTTAAAGCATACCGTAGCAAATGGCAAGAACATCCAGACCGTGATGAAAAATGGGCATCGGGCATGCGGGCGCAGTTGGGCGAAGAACGTTTCCGTCGAGAAATGGAATGCGAATTTATTATCTTTGATGAAACGTTGATTAATCCTTTACACCTAGTTGAAATGGCAGGCATAGATCCAACTGAAAAACAGGGACAAATACGTTGGTATAAGAAACCTGAAAAAGATAGAACATACGTGGTTGGATTAGATCCTAGTCTGGGCACAGGATCAGATCCCGCAGCCATACAGGTATTCGAATTACCAGGATTTAAACAAGTTGGCGAATGGAGCCATAATAAAACAATTGTTCAGAGACAGGTTGTTATTCTTAGAGAAATATGTCAGTATTTGGCAGATACCGCGGGCAACAACAACGTGTACTATAGTGTAGAAAACAATACCCTGGGCGAAGCAGCCCTGGTTGCCATCAACGAAATTGGAGAAGAAAATATTCCAGGTATATTCTTAAGCGAGCCCAAAAAAGCCGGAAACAGTAGACACCGTAAAGGATTTACTACAACCAATAAATCAAAACTTGCAGCCTGTGCCAAATTAAAAAGTTTGGTTGAGACTAAACGTATGGCCATTGCCAGTAAAGCATTAATATCTGAGTTAAAAACCTTTGTTGCCAGCGGAACAAGTTATGCTGCAAAAATTGGTGAGCACGACGATTTGGTAATGAGTACATTGTTGGTTGTACGCATGGTGCAATTTATGCAGAATTTTGATGCAAGTTTTGATGCAGAACTGCGGGATAATGCAGACACATTTATAGAACCAATGCCGTTTATTATGATAAGCGGAATGTAATAAAGAACACTAAATAGTATTATGAGTAAAGAAATTGAATCCATATCCGACGAGCTATTTAATAAAGTACGCTCGCGTTTTCCTGCTGTTACATTGGGCAACGAAACCGCCAATGACACAAAAGATCCCACCCAGGCACGATTTTTTAATTTTACCTATACTGACACATCTGGCACAGAATACGGTCAGGTAACGTTAAGTCTAGTAGACGAAAAAAGTTTAAAAGTATACTTTTCGCAAAATATCACAAAGAACATGGACCGCGACCAACGACTAGAATGGTACGCATTTATGCGAAATTTAAGAAAATTTACAAAACGACATCCTATACTTAAAACGTTTGATGTTCGTGATATTAATAAATCCAATTTAGAATTACAAGATGTTAAACAACAAGCTAAAACAGATATTGTAGCAACAGCAAAAGATGTGTCAATGAGTGAAAGCCGCTTATACGGCACGTCGCATAAAAGCTATGCTGACATGGGCGAATGTCGCGTAATGATTAAACATACCAGCATGGTCAATGATGATGTGCATGGTTCTCGTAGCCGTCAAATTGAATCAATTTTCATTGAAACCGGCCGTGGAGAACGGTTCCGTTTAGACCACACTAACTTGCATGGTGCCCGCGCAATGGCACGCCACCTCAGTGAGGGTGGTAGTATGTATGACGATATTGCAGAATGTATTAATACTATGGTCTACGAAATGAGTGCAATGCGCCATTTTGTGCGTGCCACAAAGAATAGACAATTTGAAGATCAAGAAACAGCAGACATGTCACGATCTGCAATTCAGCATTACCAAAAAGTAAAAGGCAGTCTACGACACCTAGCATCTAAGCGTCACTACGATGAATTTAAAGAAAGATATCATCCGGAAGATTTGGACAATGAAGATATCGACGTCGATGCATTAAAAGAACGCTTTGTTAAAAAGGTCTACGATGATCGTTTTACTGATGCGCTACCTATTGTATACCGTGCTCACAAAAAACAAAAAGCTGAAGCCGCAGGCCAACTTGGTAGCGAGCTAGAAGAATGGGCAGACACAGTAACAGAAGGCACTTGGAGTATTCCGGACACAGCAGATAAAGTTAAAGCCTTAAAGGTATTGTTGCAACGCCCAATTAAAGTTGGCATGGACGGCCTGGATGCCACCAGTGACTTATCCCAATTGATTGGTAGCGATGAGTTAAACGCACAAATTACAGATCTTGCTGGTTCGCAAGGCCCCGACGCAGATGCAACACCATTGGTCAAAGCCTGGTTACAAGATAACATGCCAGCTATATTTGCACAAGTAAAAGCAACTTTAGAAAAAACAGGACGTGATGCTCAAACCAATTTTGCACCACAAACAAGTCCACAACCGGACAACTCACGTGAGTATGGTGCAACCGGAATGGATTGGCCACTAGAAAATCCAGTTGTTAAAGAATCCGACAATCTAGACTTCCTAAAAAGTTTGGCAGGATTAAAAAAATAAATTTACCAAATCTCTAGGATTTAGATAAATAGTATTGTATACTGCGAGAGTGCTGTATACATTCAGGCACACAAAAAGACCATCTTAATTTATAAAGGACATATATCATGGCAATGACATTAGCAGAGATTCGCGCAAAACTACAAGCATCAGAAGGCCGCAAAAGCGGTGACTCACAAGGGCAAGGCGATAACGCCATTTACGCTCACTGGAATATTCCCGAAAACACAACAGCTCGCGTACGGTTTCTACCTGACGCAAACTCAAAGAATTCTTTCTTCTGGGTTGAACGTGCAATGATCAAACTTCCGTTTGCTGGCATCAAAGGCCAGTCTGACAGTAAGCCTGTGATTGTACAAGTACCATGTGTTGAAATGTGGGGAGAGTCCTGCCCAATTCTTGCAGAGGTTCGCACCTGGTTTAAAGATCCCAATCTCGAAGAAATGGGTCGTAAGTATTGGAAGAAACGTAGTTACTTGTTCCAAGGGTTTGTACATGACAATCCATTGTCAGATGACAAGACACCAGAGAATCCAATTCGTCGTTTCATCATTAGCCCACAGATCTTTAACTTGATCAAGAACGCATTGATGGACCCAGAAATGGAAAACCTCCCAACAGATTATGCCGCGGGCTTGGACTTCTCTATTAAGAAGACCAGCAAAGGCGGGTATGCTGATTACAACACCAGCACATGGGCACGTAAAGAAACTGCTGTAACTGCCGATGAAGCAGAAGCAATTGAGAAGTTTGGATTGTATGACCTGGCAGACTTCTTGCCCAAGAAGCCCAGCGATGTAGAGTTGAAGGTTATGAAAGAGATGTTTGAAGCATCTGTGGATGGCCAAGCATACGACGCTGACAAGTGGGGTGCATACTTTAAGCCTGCGGGCTTCCAAAGCAACAAGCCTGCTGCAGACAGCACAGCCAGTGCCCCTGCTCCAGTGGCTAAGGCTCCGGTAGTCACAGAAGACGACATCCCACCATTTGATGTGGATGAAACTCCTGCTCCTACAGCACCAGTTCAAGCTAAACCATCAAATCAACGTGCTGAGGATATCTTGGCAATGATTCGAAACCGTAAGCAGTAAGACTCCGATGTTATCGCAATTAGATAACATTATATTCCCGGACCGTTGTGATGTACTAGAAATAGTTCCGTCACAGCGGTACATCTATCCGATTTTCAAAAATGCCAGTAGTTCTTTAATGAACTCTGGCCTTCGACTCCTCAATCAAGATGAAATACAGGGAATAAACGAAGTCGAAGTGCTAGTTAGAAATCCATTTGAAAGATTTATATCTGGGGTACAAACGTACTTGGATACATTAGATCCTAAATTGCATAGAACAACTGCACTACACTTTGTTGAGAATCATTTATTTTTAAATAGACACTTTTGCCCCCAGTTTCATTGGCTAGTTAATTTACGTAGATATACTACAGCAAAGATAACTATCAAGCCATTGCATTACGTAAGTACAATAACCTCAGAAGTTAGAAATCAATCTGAACCTGACCCTGAACTAGTTGAGTATTTTGAAAACAACGACAAAGTGCATTTCTATTTAGAAATAGACAAAGTTTTAATTAATAATTTATTAGGTAAAACGGTGAGCTTTGACGAAATTGTTGGTACAATTAAATCAGAATACCCAATGGTATATAAAGAAGTAATACAGCGTTCAATTGATTTATGTGGTGTCCTAGAATAAAGCATTTTGTAAGATTAAACCCCAGCGGCCGAGTAAGCAGATGCGGTCATATGGTCGCACCTCCGCAGTTCGATTCGATTGAAGAAATGAACGACAGTGGGTGGCAACGTAATTTAGAGCATTCGTTCCTAAATGGTACATTCCCGCCAGAGTGTATTCGTTGTCAACAAACTGAGCAAATTAATAAAACAAGCATTAGATTAAATGCTGTTGAGTTTGACTTAACACAAGAGAAAAAAGATTATCTATGTGTGGGCGGAGTCTTAGACAATATATGTAATAGTGGTTGTCAAACTTGTAATCCTAATTGTAGTACAAAAATTGGTAGTCTATATGGTAAAGAATATCCAATCATTGATAACACTAATAAGTTTTGGCAATTACCACAGGATAGGATAACACATTTAGATATTAATGGTGGCGAGCCTAGTGCCAGTAAAAATTACAAACAAGTTCTAGCTAACCTTCCTGCAAATGTACAATCAATTCGTATCAACACAAATTGCAGTATTGCTATGCCCGAGTTACAGTCAATTATAGATCGCAGAGTACAAGTTACAGTAACAGTAAGTTTGGATGGCATCAATGAATACCATGATTATCTACGTTGGCCTATTAAATGGGATAAGTTTTATAATAACCTAATGACATATAAGTCCATGGACTTGCATGATTTAAATTTGTGGACCACAGTTAGCGTATTGAATGTTTGTAACCTAATAGAAATTTTTGACTTTGTTAAGAAATATGAGTTTAATCATTCTTATGCATTATTACACAGCCCCGATGTTCTTAGTGTCAAACATAAAAACGGCCTAACACTAAAGGCTAAAGACAAACTAGGTAATCATCCTATTGCTGAGCACATTGCTGTTGGTGAAGATAATTCGGATACATTTGAAAAGCATCTGGTAGAACAAAATGCTTTACGTAACATCGACATAGAACAAGATTATAGAAAAGTTTATTATGGAGAGTAAAGAATACTTAACCAATAAAAACTTTTGTCCCATTCCGTGGACTGGGCTCATGTACAACTATGATGGTGCAGTTAAGAACTGTATTCGTAGCACAGGAGAGATAGGTAATATTAAAGATAACAGCATAGAAGAAATTGTCATTGGCGCCGTTAACACAATGAATAAGACGCAGATGCGCTCAGGTGAAGCCTGCGCTACCTGCGATACTTGTTATACTTTAGAAAAGAATGAACGTAGTTTTGATATAATCAGTGACCGCGTATTCTATCTGAAAGAAATGAAACACGTAGATCGCACATTGTATGATAGTCCAAATACATTTGATTTACATAAGACTGATATACGTTGGACTAATCTATGTAACTTTGCCTGCGTATATTGTTTTCCTAGATTTAGCAGTAAATGGGCCAGTGAGTTAAACATACAGCAAGAAACCCCTACAGAAGCACAGCGTGACACATTTAAAGATTATATATTTGAACGTTCTGCACAATTAAACCATGTGTACCTTGCTGGCGGCGAACCATTATTAATGAAAGAGAATGTAGAACTACTGGAACGATTACTTAAAACTAATCCCGCGGTTAACCTACGAATTAACAGCAACCTAAGTAAAACAGATACACGAGTATTTGACTTAGTCTGCCAGTTTAAAAACGTACACTGGACAGTTAGTTTAGAAACCATAGAAGCAGAGTATGAATACATTCGTTATGGTGGATCTTGGACAGACTTTCTTGACAGCCTAACAATTATCAAGAGTCTTAATCATAAGATAAGTTTCAATATGCTTTATTTTTTGTTAAACTATCGCAGTTTGTTTGACTGTGTTGAGTACCTACAAGGGTTAGGTTTTCATAATAATAGTTTTATCATCGGCGGAATTGTCACGCCAGAATATCTTAATGTACGCAACTTACCAATTGGAACGATAAATGAACTCAAACAAGAATTTGCCAGGCGCATTGATCTTGGACCCGGGTTTCTATTAGAGAACAGTTATAGAAACATTCTATCATACTTAGATGAGCCATGGACAAAGAATTTACCAGCATCATTTAATGAACTTTCTAAATTAGATCAACGCAGACACCTTGATAGTAGTAAAATTTTTAAAGAATTATATGCTCTCAAGTAATACGTTAATTCATACTAGCACTACAGTATATGATTTTAATTATATCACGGTGGATAAGACCGAACTATTACAACGTATACAGTATTGGAAAGATTACTTTACACAGCATCGAGTTACGTCAGTGAATCTATTGTGTTATCAAGGAATAACACAAACTGCTATTATGTTTGCATGTTTTGAAAAATCAATATCAATAAACATCACAGAGCATCACTCAGTAACTGCTAGTGTTGATATGGCTATAATTGGTTACTGCAAGAAACAGGTACACAATGATAGAAATTCAAAATCTGTATTAATAGCTGACAATTTGCAATTAGGCTATCATGGAAATAGTTATAAAGAAAATGAAATAGATATACAAGCACCATTTATTATCAATGGAACAGATGTATATACAGTAGGAGAGTTTATCTATGCAGGACTATTAGGTAAGAGTCTTTTTAGCATAGGACAAAATATTGCTACTATCCAACACATAAGTAACTTAAAAACTAATGCAGTATGGTTGCTATCCCCTGTATTAGCGGGAACTAACATTTATGCCTGTGCTCATCTAATAGATTTAAGTAGTCTACTATATAAAGGTATTGTTGATGTTGTCGGACTGTACCCAATGCATTTACATACACTCTGCCTAATGGAACAAAACATAAACAAGTTTAGTCCGTTTGGTAAGAAATCTTTTGCATTCGAATTTAACAATACTACTATGATGACAACCGGAAAACTCCCCCCACCGGATGTATTGGATTGGGCATTAATGCGGGGCGCACAAAAGATACAGACTATATTTGTTGCGGATATTGCACCACTATTTGTAAACGAAATTTCTTCATCAAAATCTGATTTGTATTCGCGTACATTAGGGACATTGATACCAGGTATTGACTACACTCTGAATCAGGACAATGAATTGTTAATCAAATATCTTGACAAGTCGGATGATTTGTGGCATAATACTAAGAACGTTGTCGATAACACAAATGGACAATTGGTATTAAAAGGGAAAGAAAAAATCAACAATCTTTATATCAGCGATATAGAAGAATTTTTATGTGGCACAGTACTGGATACTAACATTGGCATGTCTGATTTTGAAATTAAAGTTGAAAATAATTGTCTACAAGTTCTAACTTATAGAGAATATGTGTACGAAAAGTTTTGTAGCATGCAAGACACACTGACTCGGGAATTATTGAATTTTAGCAATCTTGCTACCGTTCAATATTATTATGTTGATAAATCTCAAACATACAAAATTTAAATTAAAGGAAAATTATCATGGCAAAACCATTTGACGTAAGCAAATTTCGTAAAAGCATTACAAAATCAATTGAAGGACTTAGTGTGGGGTTTAATGACCCAACTGATTGGGTCTCAACAAACAACTTTGCACTAAACTATTTGATCAGTGGGGACTTTAACAAAGGAATTCCGCTAGGCAAGGTCACTGTATTCGCCGGCGAGTCAGGGGCAGGCAAGAGCTTTATTTGTTCTGGTAACTTGGTTGCCAATGCACAAAAGCAAGGAATCTTTCCTATCTTAATTGACACAGAAAACGCCCTAGATGAAAAGTGGTTACACGCATTGAACGTTGATACAAGCGAGGACAAACTACTAAAGTTGAACATGGCGATGATTGACGATGTTGCTAAAATGATCAGCGAGTTTGTTAAAGAATATAAAACGTTGCCTGAAGAAGGCCGCCCTAAGATTTTGTTTGTGCTTGACTCTTTGGGCATGTTGTTGACGCCAACTGACGTTAACCAGTTTAATGCAGGTGACATGAAAGGTGACATGGGTCGTAAGCCCAAAGCACTTACAGCATTAGTTCGTAATTGCGTAAACATGTTTGGTGATTTGAATCTGGGGTTGGTCGCAACCAACCATACATACGCTAGTCAAGATATGTTTGACCCAGATGACAAGATTAGTGGTGGACAAGGTTTCATCTATGCAAGTTCTATCGTGGTTGCTATGCGTAAACTAAAGCTCAAGGAAGATGAGGATGGCAACAAGATTTCTGAAGTCAAAGGTATCCGTGCCGCATGTAAAATCATGAAAACACGTTATGCTAAACCGTTTGAAAGCGTACAAGTTAAGATCCCATACGAAACAGGAATGAACCCTTATTCGGGTCTAACTGACCTGATTGAAGCTAAAGGACTGTTAAAGAAAGAAGGTAACAGCTTGCTTTACACAACAGCCGAAGGCGAGATTATTAAGAAGTTCCGTAAAGGTTGGGAACGCAATGATGACGGATGTTTGGATACTGTAATGGCAAATATTACTTCTAACCCACACATGTTTGATAAAACAACTAATGTAGAAGAGCCGGTGATAGATAAGGAAGAAGAATGATAGATACAACAAAGCCGTTTACATCGGCTGAGTTAATCCACAACAATGCATCTATTGTGGATTTAAAATTTATTAAACGAGATAAACAATATTTTCTTAATCGAGTACAATATTGGAAAAATTATTTAAAGAAACATAACCACAAAACTATTTTGATTGCTAGCAACCCTAGCATTGATACTATTGCATTATTTTTTGCATCAGCTGAATGTGGTGTGTTAATTGCAACATCAAACTTGATTGATGGACCCGAGGCGTTCCTACGTAGATCTGCAGGCGCAGATATGCATTTTATCAATCCGTTTTTTGAATCAGATTGGTTTGACCAACGTGACCCAAATCGAGGACCATTAAATGGTATACCGTTATATGTTTTAAATGAAGCAGATATCACCCAAGATTTTGAATCTACAATGCCTACCTATGTACCCAACTTAATTAATCCGGACGCAGATTTGATCACAGGTGAAATCAATGGTTTCCCTGATTCTAAAATTGCACACACATCCGGAAGATTTATGCACGGCGGGTTACTATGCACTCATATGTATAATACCGAAGACAGATTCGGTGCAATGAATGGCATTACGCACATCGGACTGATAACACAAACGGTGTTAGGTCCATTGTTTGCAGGTGCAATGTTATACACACTTAATGGATTTTTTGATGTGGTATTTCTTGCTTGTAGAAATATTTTTACCAAAGTATTCTTTTACGAAGTGCATTTAAAGCTAACAGAATGGCATCCAAATTTTAAAATCCCTATTAATGCATTCAAAGGATGTACAGTTTTTACAGCCGGGTTCGCACCGACACCAAAATTAATGGACAGTATATTCAATTGCGGCGCGGATAAAATTTATAGTTGCTTTGGTACCTTTTTAGCTGCAAGTCCGTTATTTGAATTAGAAATTGCTTCTAACAAACACGATGTTTATACATCGGGACTAGGTAAAATTACAAAGGGAGTTGACATTAAAATTGTTGATGACAAACTTTGGGTTCGATCACCTAGCCAAAGCAAATACACAAAAAATTTAGATAATGATGGATATTTTTGCACACACGATTATGTTAGAGTTGATGATCACGGTGTTTACCATTTTTTGGGTAGAGAGAGATTAGATACAATATCGGGAAATAAAGTGTTTAGTGTAGATATAAACAATACTATCCAATCAGTTCTAGATGTAGATTTATTTCATTCGGAATATATGTACGAATTTGTCAATGGCGTAGTTAATATATATCCATTGAGTAAAGTAGCAAAAGAAACACTAACAAGAAATTCTAGCAACGTACTCAAAGCAATTAATACTCTATTAGAAAAATCTGATTTAGAACAAATTGTGATACATAGTATTGTTGATGACGCAAGTTTATTTGCTGGTAGAATAACCATGGGTAGAGTTAAACAATTAATTGCAGAAGGTAAAACATTATGAGTATTGATGTAGATGTATTAAGCGAAATGTACACTATTATGTCACAGTATATTCCACAAAAAGATCGCCAGGAATGTGCAGATAATTTAATGAGTATTATGGTTGATATGTTGGGTGACCAGGAGTTGCGTGAGTTTGGTGGCACTAATAACACCCTAAAACGTGCTCTTAAGGAATACTTAACAGATGACGACGAAGAAGAACCCTACGACTACGAAGACTAACAATGTGGTATAACAGAGTTGTTACTAACTTAGGTGAGATTCCTAACTTTATTGACTATTACGAAAATGAACTTATCTTAGCCAGGGGTGAAATTAAGATTCAGGGTAATGTTGAGCGAGCATTAAGTAATTTGCCTGGCGTTACAGAACAACGTTTTAATCAACTACAAGAGATTGAAGCTGTATTAAATTTTCTTAATATTCAGTTACGGAAGATCAAGCAAACCCATTACAAAAAATACCTTGAAGCCTATGCCCGTGCATTAACTAGCAGAGATGCTGAAAAATATGCAGAAGCTGAGGATGAAGTAATCGACATGGAAACTATCATCAACGAAGTTGCGTTGGTACGCAACAAATGGTTAGGTGTAATGAAAGGCATAGAGAGTAAAAACTTTATGCTTGGTCACGTAGTTCGTCTAAGGACTGCTGGCATGGAAGATGTTATAGTATAATGAACTGGTACAGTCAAGCAGACCACTTATTAGAAGAATTTAATTTGTGTATGCAGGCACGCCCAAAACACAATGCTGTTGATGTGCAATTAGAAAAAGATAGATGTGCTACGTTTGCTTATAATCTAGCCACTCAACGCGGATGGGGAACAGATATTGAAATTGCCGAAGCATGTCACCAACTTGAACCAAGACTAAAGCAGTTAAAAGAAAAATTAATATTTGAAGTACTAAAGCATGGCACTATTTAAAAACGCATACGACAGTCACGCACATAGTTTAGAAGTGTTAGACACAATCTACGGCTACGACAGCTTTTTAGATGGTATACAAACAATTGCCGACCTGGGATGTGGTCAAGGACTTGACTCACACTGGTGGGCCACATTGCAAACTAGAGATGACCCGCCGGAACCCAGAAACTTCCTCGTCTATGCAGTTGATCAAGACATTAGTAAAATTGAACCACATGTCTTAGAAAATAAAAATGTTATTCCTTTTAAAGGTGACTTTGAAGCAAAGATACTTCCAAAGAAAGTTGATTTAATATGGAGTCATGATGCATTTCAGTATGCCAGGAATCCTATTAAATGTTTAGCAAGTTGGAAAAATAGTTTAAATGTCAATGGTATGCTAGTAATGATGGTTCCGCAAACCACCTACTTAAAAAATAATAGATTACAAATTGAAACACACCACGGGCAGTATTATAGTTACAATATTTTAAATTTAATATACCTGTTAGCTATATCTGGGTTTGATTGTAACGATGCATACTTTTATAGAAAAGAAAACAGTCCTTGGTTGTATGCCGCAGTCTACGCATCAAGTTACGACCCTATGCCAGAACACACCACATGGTATGAACTAGCAGAAAAGAAATTAATCAATGACTACCTCGTGGCTAGTGTAAACAAATACGGCCATGCACGATTAGACGATTTAGTTGTGCGTTGGTTAGACCGTGGACTTTATCAAATAACAAACTAATATGAAAATAGTTGTATGCACAGGCGGGTTTGATCCCGTACACAGCGGACACATTGCGTATCTTAATGCAGCCGCCACATTGGGCGATATGCTCATTGTTGGCGTTAACAGCGACGCCTGGCTTGAGCGTAAAAAAAGTCGTGCGTTTATGCCAATTGGCGAACGTAGAACAATAATTGGGGCATTGAAAAGTGTACACGCTACAATGACCTTTAATGACGATGATGGATCGGCTCGTGATTTGTTAGTGGGGGTTAAACGTGAATTTCCTTACGCAGATATTATTTTTGCCAACGGCGGCGACCGTACAGAAGATAATATTCCAGAAATGGATGTACCAGAAGTTATATTTGCTTTTGGTGTAGGTGGAGAAGTTAAGGCCAATAGTAGTTCATGGATCCTCGAGGAGTGGAAAGCACCCAAGACTGAGCGCACGTGGGGATATTACCGTGTGTTACATGAGGTTTCTGGCACCAAAGTCAAGGAACTGACCTTAGACCCTGGGCAGAGTATTAGTTTACAACGACATCAAAATAGACACGAATATTGGCATGTTAGCAGTGGCAGAGCTTTTGCAGAAAGCTACTTACCCAATGGATATAGATTACCCGGGGTAGAGCTAAAAACTCATGAAAATTATCGTGTACCACAGGGGGAATGGCATAAACTAAGCAATTCATACGCAGAACCATGCACAATAGTGGAAATACAGTACGGCACAGACTGCTCAGAAGACGATATAGAACGTAAGTAATAAATACTTTATTATGAAAATTTCTGACGTTATCACTACTTTACTTGAAGGCCGCGGCATCTATGCACGTAGTCCCAACGATCCTCCATTTACCGCAGTTGTGGGTAACACATTTAAAGCCACGCAAGGCGACCCCTACCAATTCCAGGGTGTACAAAGTTATCCCCCGGTGGGCAAATACCCGGATGCAGATTCTTTAACCGCTGATGTAGCACATGTTGATCAGCAGGCAGTTGCACAAGCAGGCAACCCGATTGTCTGGGCAAATAAACCAACGTCACGTCATCGTGGGTTTGCACTTGCACAGTTTGTTGGGCCAAACAATAAACCTTTATACTTTGGCAAATACTTTGAAGAGATTCTTCCCAGTATGATGCACAAATGGGACAACGATGAATTGCCTGGCCTGCGCCCCGAACTCAAAGCAAGTAAAAAAGCTCGTGCAGGATTTAAACCACAAGACTTGTTGGGCGCCACAGATACATTTACCAATGGTGCGGCAATGTTACAACATATACAAGGCGTAACAACAGTTGCCCCTAACATCATTGAAGGTATTGCAATGATGGGTAAAAAACAACTTCCGGTATTTACAGGCGAAAAGGCCAACCTCGAAGCCATACGTGATAATCTAGGCGAAGTATTACAAAGTATTGCATTGACTTATGGTATAGTTGGCGGAGAAGCCGACGATGCTAGAAAACAAATTCTAAAAGATGCACCATGGAATAAACTTCAGATACACTTCCCGGGTGGTAAAACATACGGACTAGTAGATTTTTATCTACGTTCTGGTAAATTTAGTTTGGGTGTTAGTAGTAAAGGCGGCAAAGGTGCCCCTGCTAGTGTTAAGAATTTACTTGAGGGTATTGCTAATGCAAAAGCCGCTAATCAAGATTTAGAAGCAGAATATCCTATTGCGGCCAACATTGTTAAGACTATTTCTGGAGCATCAATGATTGATGGCCCGTTGAAGCTAGCTATTAGTTTTGAATTAATTACAGAAGAACAAGCACAAGACGTTGTTCGCATGATTAGAGCACACACTACCGAAAATCCTCCAGAGTGGACCAAGCCTTGGACTGATGCATTTAAGATGAAATCTGCACAAGGATGGAATTATGGTTATTGGGTTATGAGTGCCGTGGCCGCCGCTGTGGCAGAACGTGTAAACTCAACACCAGACTTTAGCAATGGATGTATTGAATTTCTAAACTACGCTAGTATGATGCAGATGTATACCAGTGCTCGAGCCAATGGCGAAGATGTTGCTATTACCGGATTCAACGCAGTATATCCGCCAAACTTTCAGGGTACTATTGTACTCGTAGCAGGTAAGAGCTACTACGCATCCGGTATTAACCAAAAATACGTGTTTGACTTCCGTCCTGCTTGACAGCTAAATTACTCATAATTCATATAAATAAAGTATGAATTATGAGTTACACTATTCTAGATTAATAGAAAAAGCAAAAAATCGTAACATAGACGGTTATACGGAGTTGCATCATGTTATACCTAGGTGCATGGGCGGATCTGATTCTATAGAAAATCTTGTGCGTCTAACCCCCGAAGAGCATTATGTAGCGCACCAATTACTGGTTAAAATTTATCCATCAAGTCATAAGTTAATTAATGCTGCTGTTATGATGATTCCCAGTAGACCTTCAAATAAACTCTACGGATGGTTGAAAAGAAGACTTTCGGCCTCTATGTCGATTCGGCAAACAGGAACAGGAAACACTCAATTCGGATCGATGTGGATTTGTAATAAGTCTCTTAAGGAAAATAAAAAAATTAGTAAAACAGAAACCATTCCTACTGGTTGGCAAAAAGGTAGAATAGTAAATTTTGATAAACCAATCAAAGATCCTGAATTTGATTACAAAAAGGCCGCTTATGGTCGCAAAAAAGAAGAAGCAAAAATATTGGCTAACAAACTATTTGACAAATTTAAAGAATCAAAGTATAATTCAATATGTGCCTTTGCCGAAGCTAACAATACTACCCAACCTAGATTGTGTATGCTTTGGAAAAAGTATGTTGATGAGTATAATCAAAATCGTCAACATGGTAAAAGTTTTAAATAGAACGGACGCCGTATTGGTTGCAGGCCCTGGACTCATAATCCAGTTCGAAAGACATTGTGGGTTCAAATCCCACCCGTTCTACCACCATTTAAAATGGTTAAATTTATTTTTGACTTCTTAGTGAAACTACTATATACTTAATCATTATTCAACATAAGGAAAATTCAATGACTACTACAATTACAATCAAAGACAAGGCAGTTAACACTACATACCAAAATGTTACTGGCTTAACAGGCGGAAGTGGCGACGGTGCTACATTTGATGTTACAAAAACCAACGGAACATATTCTGTTGTTCTCGATTCATTAGCGGCGAGTGCAGGCACAGGTTATGTTGCAGGTGACACAATTACTCTTGCTGGTACAGCCCTGGGTGGTACTAATCTTAATAACTTGATTGTTACTGTGGCCACAGTTGGCACAGCAGGTAAGATTGCTACATTCGGTGTAGTAGGTACAGGCCGTGTCGGCGATGGCACAGTTGATATTCAAGTTGACGTTACCGGTACTGCTGGTATCGACACTTACACCATGGGTGGTGCTAGTACTGAGTACACAACAACTAAAACTGCCGACAAAGTAAACTTAGCCAGCACATTAGTCAGCAACATGGAATTCAATCTTGCTGACCACGAACGTGTAGTATTCACAGACAAGGCCGTTGCTTATGATGCCGCAGGTCGTGCAGGTGATGTGTATGCATTGTTAGCGGCCGCTCTTGGCACAGCCGACGTTACCAAGGCCTACACAGGCATTGGCATCCACCTTGCTGACGCAGGTTGGACTAACAAACAATTGGCAGAAGCATTATTGGCCACTGACACTTACAAAACTGATGCCGGCGGTGTCAGCGATGAAACATTCATCAAACATGTTTACAAGAATGTAACCGGCACAACTGCTACATTAGATGATGTAACAGCATTGACAAATTGGATGAATGGTAACAAATATAGTCAAGCAGACGTATTGGTTATTGCCAGCGAGTTGGCCACATTCGAAACTGCAATCGGTCTTGTTGGTCTTGCTACCACCGGCATTGAGTACACCCCAGTTACTGTGTAATGTCATTACCGCAAAAAGTATTCCCGATTAAAACGGAAACTGCTTGCCAATTAAAGTGGACATGGAGCACTTTGTTCCTGACCACAGATGAAACTGCTAGTTGTCATAGAACGAATAAACATACGTTCGACACTAGCAGTTTCAATTTTCACAATACTCCCACAAAGATTAACGATAGAGAACGCATGCTCGATGGGCAATGGCCCACAATTGGTTGCAACTATTGCCGTGACATTGAGACAGCCGGCGGCCAAAGCGATAGAATCACTAATAATAATTTTCCAGGCATTCATGCCCCGGTAGAATTAGATATAGATCCCACTGCAACAACAGTGACTCCTAGGATTCTTGAAATTTATTTCGACAATACTTGTAATTTAAAATGTGTTTACTGCGGACCCACATTTAGTTCTTTATGGGATGCAGAAAACAAACGTCATGGGTATTTTACTAAAGGCGACCTACGTATTTCTGATGAGTTTCAAAAAAGCTCGCATATAGAAGCAAACAAAGTTAAAATTTTTGATTGGCTCAAAGATAATGGAAGTAAGTTAACAAATTTTAATATCCTGGGCGGCGAACCGTTGTTCCAGCCAGAATTAGAACAATGCTTGGATTTATTTGAAAATTATCCTGCACCTAATTTAAAGTTGCAGATCATTACCAACTTAAACGCCAAACTGCCACACTTACAAAAAATAGTCACACGTATACGTAATTTAGTGGCACGTAAAAAAATTGCTGGGTTGGACATTACTGCTAGTTTAGATTGTTGGGGAGCCGCACAGGAATATGTAAGATTCCCTCTGGACTTAAAAGTATGGGAAGAAAACTTTAACTATCTAGTGTCACAACGTTGGATTAAGTTGATTATTAGTTCTACAGTGACTCCGTTAACTATCAAAACCTTGCCTGAACTATTGATAAAAATCAATGAGTGGAATTCTGTGCGTCCGGTATACCATTATCAAAATTCAGTAAATGGGCCTAGCCCGTTCTTCATTGACATTTTTGGAGACATATTTGCCGAAGATTTTGATCGTGCATTGGCATTAAAGCCCACTGAATTTCCTGAACAAATTTCAAACAAAGATTACCTGCGTGGCATAGCACAGCAATCAGCTAGCACAGGACCAAGAGTTGATCAAATACAAAAAATGCACGACTTTTTAACTGAAATGGATCGTAGACGTAATACAAATTGGCGTGAGGTGTTTCCTTGGTTAGTTAACGAGTTTAAGAAGCACAACGTAACAGAAGCTTAATACAAAAGCACTACAATTACCCCATTTAACACCGTGGTTGACAACAAATGCTAAATAAACTACAATACATGAAATTGCTATCAATGGTGGTAGCAACAAAATAAATATTTTTATGTTAACGCCCAAAAGCGTTGACAAGAAACAAAAAAGAAGTTATAATACGGACATGACGCAAATTATTAAACAATCCACACAGCATACGTTGCCCACAACAGGCTTGTTAGCCTATTGGTCAACGATCTGTGCACCGATGTTTAGTAATGATCGTGGTTCAGAAAAATCTAGGGTCCAGGAGATGGTAGTGTAACACACAAGTTCACAACAAACTTCAAGGACCCTAGGACTAAAAACCCTAGGGTTTTTTGTTATGTGGAATGGGAAACGAGGTCCCAGGCAACACATTAAACAAGCTAAACGGGCGGACAGGATACATGGAGTTCCATATGTGGAACAATAGACTCCTGGGTAGGGCATCAACCCTATCATATCCTGTGTCAGCACAGGGTATTCTAAAGCATATAACCACGTATGCTTTAGAATACTCCGAGGATGAACATGCCGAGCGCCAAGGAAAGGCGCCCACGGCAGGCCGGGCATCACCTAGGAACCAAGGAGTACCATAATATAGTGCGGTGGCAGAGTGGCCCAATGCAGTGGATTGCAAATCCGCAAAACCGTCGGTTCAAATCCGACCCGCACTTCCATATATGTTGTAAAAATACAACAAAATAATGGTTGTCCAATAAAGGCATCTGCTATACAATAGAGACTAGTTAGGAAATTAACTAGCGGACGGTGTAGCAAAAATACAACACATAAAAAGGTTGTGCCATAAAGGCAAAAGTGCTATACTAGAAGCTAGTTAGGAAATTAACTAAATGTTCTTTAAAAAGTTGTTGTTTTAAGTAACCCGCAGGGGTTGCTATTTTAAAACGTATTATAGGTTACCTACTCTGTTAGGGGTGAACGAAAAGGTGTTTCAGAAGTACTTCGGTACACGGCCTTGATACCCATGAAGCAGGAAGCCCGAAATAGATACCTGAGCCTATACCAAAGGCAACGAGCGGTTGAAATAGGGAACATCTTCCGGGAATGCGACAGAATAAACAGTGGGCTGTAATGAGAAAAAATGTAAACTAACAGGTGGTGCTGAGTTTATATCCTCCCTATAGTACTTTTTAAAATAGTAGATTTTGGTCTGTTCGTATAGAGGTTATTACTGTGGATTGTCTATCCACTTACGGGGGTTCGATTCCCCCACAGACCGCCAAATACGGTTGCTGAAGTAAACAGCATTTAGGTCCGCTGAGGAACAGCGGTAAAGCCCTAGAGGAACTAGGGCACTTAGGTGAGGCAACGATTAATTATGGTTCGTTTAAAACGCAAGACACGCGAAAGCAAAACGTCAAGCAGGAACGATTAAATGTGCAGAGCACAGCCAACCAATTTTGTGTATTCCCCAATAGCTCAGTCGGTAGAGTAGCAGACTGTTAATCTGTTGGTCCGTGGTTCGAGCCCACGTTGGGGAGCCAGTTTATGGGGGTGTAGCTCAATTGGGAGAGCGACTGGTTTGCAACCAGTAGGTCGCAGGTTCGATCCCTGTCACTTCCACAAGTATTTTGCTCGATTCGTCTATCGGTTAGGACATCTGGTTTTCATCCAGGCAAGAGCGGTTCGACTCCGCTATCGAGTACCACACATGGAGATGCCGCCGCAATGGTGTGGCAGGGGACTGTAACTCCTCCGACTTCGGTCACGATAGGTTCGATCCCTATCATCTCCACCAAACAAGGGCCGTGAGATAATATCAAGACGATTCGGCGCCGGAGCACCTACCCGGCAACAATTTTACGGTCCTTAACTCAATGGATTAGAGTGCTAGTCTTCGAAACTAGAGGTTGGGAGTTCGAGTCTCTCAGGGCCGACCAATGCACCCGGGTAGCTCAGTGGTAGAGCAGCGCCTTGATAAGGCGTTGGCCGCAAGTTCAAATCTTGCTCCGGGTACCAAATTTTTTAAAGGAGATCTGTCATGACAAGTGACAAGAGTGATAAGATAGCGGGGGTGAAACTTTAAGGTGAAGTAACTGGCTTTTAACCAGTAAAACTCGGATCGTTCCCGAGCACCCCTACCATACAAAAACACATCACCGTACACGTGGCGTCCGTGGCATATAAAGAGAAAGTGGTGTGTTTTTGTATGGTAAAATAAATACTATATGATAGTACAAAGCATAGCAAACAATTGGGATATGGTTTATAACCAATTCCGTAACATAGAGTACAAAACTCTAGTTGATCCTGTTTCGCAAAAGAAAGTTATAGAAGTTGTGCAATACTTGTACAACAAAATGGGCGAATTAGATCCCACAGTCAAACCTCGAACTGTTGACGTTCGAGCATAATTCAAAGATTATTAATAAACCTAAGTGCCTTGTTTACATTGGTAAAGTACCGCATGGTTGCTTCGCAGTTGTAAATGTCGTATACTAGGATACAACAGACACCGTCATTGCTTAAACTTAATTGAAAGTTAAGTCCCATTGGGGTAAGATTTTGATAGGTTCTCACAAAAATATTTAGTACAATAAGGAATAACAATGTCTAAGGCTTTAATTTTATTCAGCGGCGGCGTAGAAAGTACAGCTATGCTGACTATTGCTCGAGACGCAGATATTCTTTTAAACATTGATCACGTCTATCCTGGCGCAATATTGTCGCCTAACAGCATTAAAGCAGAAAAAATAGCACAAGCATTTAACAAGCAGGTACAGTACAGCACCTTGTCTATACCTGCCGGTGGTGGTGAGTTTGTGCATCAGATGAGATATTTTATATTTGTTGCTAGTCTTTGGGTGGCCAGAGATTCTAGTGTTACAGAAATTTGGTGTGGACGTAACAGCGCAGAACCAAGTGGAAATATAAAACCTTTCATTGAAGAAATGATGGCAGTATGGGCGACAATGCATCCCGCAGTTGCATTCAATCATCCCTTGGATCATCTATCCAAGACCGAACAGTGGAGTTTAATTCCTAAAAATATCCAGCCGTTGGTTAGTTGGTGTATAACAGACTCTGACTGCGGGAAGTGCCCCAAGTGCGTAGAATTTAAAGATATGGTGACCATAGTGTAGAGGTTTGCACCCTAGTCTGTGAAACTGGTAGTATGGGATCGTTACCCATTGGTTACCCCACTGGTGATGTAGTTCAGTTGGTAGAACACCTCCTTCATACGGAGACTGTCGGGAGTTCGAATCTCTCTATCACCACCAAAATTTAATCCCGGATAGTGTAGTGGTAACACAACAGACTTTGACTCTGCTATTGTAGGTTCGATTCCTACTCCGGGTGCCAGATATTGCCCTTATAGTTAAATGGTATAACGACGGTTTTGTAATCCGTAGTTTGCAGTTCGATTCTGTGTAGGGGCACCAATTTAGCCGGCCTTAGTATAATGGATAATACAGCGGTCTTCTACACCGTGAATATGGGTTCGATTCCTGTAGGCCGGACCAATGCAACTCTAGCTGATGTGGTCTGAAGAGCCATTGAACCAGGTTCGATCCCTGGGGGTTGCACCAAATAAGGAAGGTAATGCAGCGGGGATGGTCCTGCGACTGGCCTTGAAAACCAGGTTCTCAGAAATGGGATGGAGTTCGACTCTTCTGCCTTCCGCCACTATAAATACCGTATGAACATTTTCAACGAGCATACTGAGTTTATTAGTATGGATCCACGTAGGCTTCGCCCAACATTTGCCATAGTAACAGCAGAATCTTTGTACAAGAGACTGCAAGTACAGTTGCCTGCAGAATTGATTGCAGGCCGATCTGTGTTAGATCTAGGAAGTTGCCTGGGTGCCGCAGGGCATTATGCGTTAACACATGGTGCCAGGGAGTATACCGGAGTTGAAATTCAAGACTATTATGTTGAACATAGTAACAGTATATTGTCTAGATATTGGGTGCAACATCAATTTAAAATTGTACAACAAGACATAGAAGAATTTTTAGACAATGCAATTGCCGTTGGCAAAACGTACGATTATGTTGTTGCATCCGGGGTCATTTATTGCTTTCTTGATATTATATCTATTATTAAAAAAATCAATCTAGTGACCAAAGAAGCAGTGGTGTTTGACAATTTAAACTGGCCAACATTTAGTTACAATGATAACTTTGGTGAGATATTAATTGACCGCCGTGGGTATATGAACAATCCCGGCACTGATAATAAATTTGAAGAATCGTATTACGGTGTTAGGGCAAGGATTTCTACACCAGCATTAGATTTAATAATGGGAACTTGTTCTTTTCAAAGAACAGAGCCTTTGTTATTACCTGAGTTAATAACAGGTGTACATGATGCCTATAACACCAAAGATACTTTGTACGAAAATGGTAGAACATCGTCATTGCGTTATATGGCAAGGTATCAACGTACAACCACAACATTAACTACATTACATCAAACAGTTGTTGATAATGTACAAGTTATTAAACAAGAAAATGCTTGGGTATTTGATGATACTGTGGCTGTACGGTTTCAAGAAGAAGCAGTTGCAAACATACCATCATACAATCATGTTATAGATTGGTGTTTGGATTTTGCCAATGAGAATATCAACAAAACTGATCGAGTCATTGATGTTGGGAGTGCGCTAGGATTTACTATAGATAAATTTATCAATGCAGGATACACTGACGTAGTTGGTGTAGATAATAGCTCTGCTATGATAGCGCACAGTTTACATTCAAACTGTGTTATTAACAGCGATACCTTTCCTGCAGACAAATACAAATTAGTATTGGCCAATTGGACATTACATTTTGTAAAAGACAAGGCACAGTACCTACAGGATATATACCGCAGTTTAACACCCAGTGGATATTTAATACTGTCAGACAAAACCACACAGTCCAACATAGTTAAAAATCTCTACTATGATTTTAAACGACAACAGGGATTATCTGAAGAGTACATCAAAGAAAAAGAACAAAAACTGGTAGGCGTTATGCATAGTGTATCCGTTGAATGGTATTTGAAACAATTGAGGTTGACAGGATTTGCAACTTCAGATATAATTAACTCAGATCGGGGATTTGTTACATTCCTCTGTGTTAAATAAAACATGCGGCTGTAGCTCAGTTGGTAGAGTACTTGCTTGCCAAGCAAGACGTCACCGGTTCGAACCCGGTTAGCCGCTCCAAATTTAGGACCTTAGCTCAGTTGGTAGAGCGTCTGCCTTACACGCAGAATGTCGTCAGTTCGAACCTGGCAGGTCCTACCATTTACAAATAGTCTAAAATACAATTTGCTATATTTAGATTAGATTGACTACCGGAATGCAGTAAATCACGGGCACGATCATTCCCGAGGACATAAGGGAAATCTTCAGTTAAGATTTGTTCCTTAGAAAAAAATTTAATACCAAGTCTTTTGCATAATTGGGCAATAGCATAACTATTTTTTATTTTGTTTAATTCCCCATTATCACTAGTACTAACCCAGTGTTTATACCAATCACTACCTGGCATCCTAATATCAGGGTTGATCGGTTGATATGTATAATTTTTTGTTTCATCTAACAGTTCAATTCGGTCAGGGTGTGGATTCCATAATACAACAATTTTAGGTTTAATTAGTTCTAACCAAATATATGCAAGTCTAAACGAAGTATCATTTGCTCCACCGCCGACACCTAGATTAAAACAAGTTAAATTTAAATTTTCTGCTAAAATGTATGACCAAGTATGTTCTATTGGTAATCCGGTACCCATGGTATTACTGCATCCGAGTGCAACAATTGAGGGTGACGCATCAAACTCGTTGCAACGAAACCCGTGACTGTTATATTTGTAAGTAAACGAATGATTAATCCATCCATTATCTTTTAATTTATCGTAATTAGTTTTTAGATTATTTAAATACAGTTCTTCGGAATCACCCGGACTCCATAATAGTTCTTGATTGGCAAATTCTTGGAAGCGATGGAAATTTTTCATAACTATATTTATATATAGGCTCTAGGCTCTCTAGTATAATGGCAGTACTGCGGTCTCCAAAACCGTTAGTCGGGGTTCGAGTCCCCGGGGGGTCGCCAAAATAATCATTGACATTTAATTAAATAAGTGTTACAATAGCAATATTGCGGGTGAAGTGTTTTTGGTTACACGTCTGCCTTCCAAGCAGAAATAGACGAGTTCGACTCTCGCCTCCCGCTCCATTTAACTTAAAGGTATCATTATGCCATGGATTGAAAACGTAGCCGCTGATGATATCCCGAAAAGATTTCATCATGACGCCGGCCCCAACAGTATGCTGATCAGCATTGTTGATCCCGCAAGTTGGCGTCCAACACCCGCACATACATTTAAAGAAATTCACAACTTTGAATTCCTTGATGTAGAAGAACACGACGAAGTACTTGAAGAAGAAATGAAATGTAGTTACGAGCAAGCTGTAGAGCTTGTGCGTTTGCTACAGCATGCAAAGGACAATCAAATGAATGTTGTTGTTCATTGCTTTGCAGGTATTTGTCGTAGTGGTGCAGTTTGCGAAGTTGGTGTAATGATGGGCTTCGATGATGTAGGAAGATGGCGTAGTCCCAATCTGCTGGTCAAGCATCTCATGATGCGAGTCTTGGATTGGACCTATGATGAAAACGAAAAGCCAAACATTGATGATTGGCGCACATTTAGGAGTGTAGAATAATGCCAAAAGTATATGTATTAGTTGGAGTTCCTGCCGCAGGAAAAAGCACATGGGTAGCCGACCAAGAATGGGCCGCTGAGTGTGCATACATTAGCACAGACCAAATAGTTGAAGCTTATGCGGCATCTGTTGATAAAATGTATATCGAAGTATTTGATGATTACATGCCTACCGCAGTTGAGTTAATGGTCGAAGAAGTCATTGCTGCACGAGATGAAGGCCGAGATATTATCTGGGACCAAACTAGTACCACAGTTGCTAGTCGCAAAAAGAAACTTGTAATGTTGCCCGGATACCATAAAATTGCTGTAGTGTTTCCAACACCCGCTGCAGAAGAACTAAACATGAGATTATCCTCAAGGATGGATAAAGTAATACCACAAGCAGTGGTTGATAAAATGATCGAAGATTATGTTACGCCCACCGAAGAAGAAGGGTTTGACGAAGTCTGGTACACATAAGGAGTATATTATGCCAGCAGTTTTTTTAGTTAGTGATACACATTTTGGACATGCTGGTGTTTGCCATTTTATGCGTAATGATGGTGTAACCAAGTTACGCCCGTTCGACAACGCAGAGGAGATGGATGAGTTTATGGTCAAGGCTTGGAACGAACGTGTTAGGCCCAACGACAAGGTTTACCACTTGGGAGATGTTGTGATCAACCGCCGAGCATTGAAAATCATGTCAAGATTAAACGGTGACAAGGTGTTGATCCGCGGCAACCATGACATCTTCCGTGATGAGGAATACAGAGAACACTTTCGTGAATTACGTGCATACCATGTTATGAACGGAATGATCTTGAGCCATATTCCAATTCATACAGAATCGCTGGGACGATTTGGGGTTAACATTCACGGACACTTGCATGCTAATCGAGTGATGATGCAACCAGTTGGTAAGTATGGTGTTCCAGTTGTTGATCCTAGATACCATTGTGTATGTGTAGAGACCACAGACTACGCACCTATCTTATTTGAAGACGTTATCAAGCGCATCGAATCAGAAGGCGGTAGTGTTGGTTTTAAAAACGGCAATGGTCCCACAATGTAGAGGTTGACAGTACGTGGTATTTCACATATACTACGTACTGTTATAATATAAAAAGTTAGGCACTGGTTCGACAACCATCTGATACTAGTGGTAGGGATAGTAAATGACATTTGTAAGAAGCCGCTCTAGAATTCTGTGAATATCGGGTATTCCCGAAGCGACACCGTTATTTTGAAAGTCAATGAACTCCTGAGATTCCGATAACAAGCTATTCATTTAGGCCATCTTACAGGCAGTTAGTACTTGAATAGTTGGCATTCCTGAGAGACGTACTTGGGGGCATATTGGTCCGCGGTTGGAAAGCAGATTTTAAGTGCCTAACTTTTTATATTATAAGTAAGTACATGCGGATGTGGCGTAATTGGTAGCCGCAACGGTCTTAGAAGCCGTCGCCGAAAGGTGTGTGAGTTCGAGTCTCACCATCCGCACCAAATTCAATGACATACACTCTCGGTTGTAGTTTTACTAAATGGTTCTGGCACACATGGAGCGATTGGCTTGCAGAATATTCTGCAGAGCCTGTTGTTAATCTAGGTTGGCCGGGTATTGCCAATGAAACTATCTATTGGGAATTATTGAGTCGGCGTAACAGTATCACCAAAGACGATACTGTGTATATTATGCTCACTGGCAACAATCGTGTATGTGCGTGGTACGACAATGACTGGATCGAAAAGAACAATTGTCGTGGATTTTTCCCTAACAACAACGAACACCTCGAACATGGGTCTGATCCATGGCGCGGTCTTTATAGACTGCATCCAGAGCATGATGTTAGCCTAACGCATATGATTGTTGATAACTTCAACATCATCTATCAAATGCAACTATTGCTCGATACAATTGGATGTAAATATCATATGATGTTTTGGCAAAATCCTTGGTACGATGTACGTCCACAGTTTGAGCCAAGTTGGAAAAGCATTTGGGCAGATAAAACCAAATTAAACAAAAATGATATAGTTACAGCCGCTGCCATAATGCGTTTAAAACCCATGCAAAATTTGCTGACAGCAATTGATTGGGATAAGTTTTATCTTAGACCTACCAATGCGCTAGACCCTGTTACCTATTCGGGGATGTGGGAATACAAGGTTAAGAAACAAACAACAGTAGAATATATGGATTACGTACACGATGATCCACATCCGGATGCAGTTATACATCATGACTTCTGCGTTGATGTGTTGTTAGGTAATGTAGTGCCTAAACATAGACCTCGAGCACAACGTTTGGCCATAGCAAGTTTAAATCATCAGATTAATTTGCCCAGGGATATGCTTATTCCTAACGGTTACGAGCAGACTATTAAAAAGTTATATGACTGATAAAGCGGCGATACTAGCACGTAATATTAGAGTGGGTTCGGGTAACCATGGACTTACTGAACAGCAGTTGTACGAAATTATTCAGCATTGTAAAGATGTTGACCAATTTGCCTACAGTTTGAAGAAGTGTGCAGAATTAAGTGGCCCGGACTTTTTTATAACGCAAGACACAGTACAAGTTAAACCTGAGCTTACTGAGTTTACTACCTGGCATCAAATTGATGAACCATGGAATGCATCCTGGGGGTTTGACAAAAAGCATCCTGGATGCTATGTGTATGGTTTATTTCATACTCCGCCCACAGGTCCCGCAGACTTCCTAGCACCGGAAGTATTTTACATTGGAGAAAGTCGTGCAGTCACAAGACATTGTATGCTTGGACGTAGAACAGACTTCAAAGGCACAGTTAAGAATAATAGGCTAAGTCCATATGGATGCGGAACAGCATTCAAAGAAGCGTTTGGTAAAGACCTAATAGATCAGTGTTATCAAGCATACTTGCCCATGCACCCAAGTTTGTGTAAAAGTACCGAACTAGAATTGCTATGTAACTATTATAACAAATATCAAAAAATTCCTGTATGTAACCCACCTTTAGACTTGACAAGAATAAAGAAGTTAGTTATAATATAGGCTAAGCAAGGAACGGTCCCATAATGGTATTGGAGCGGATTGCTAATCCGTCGAGTGGTGAAAGCCGCTTTCTGAGTTCGAGTCTCAGTCGTTCCGCCAAATTTCAACAAAGGAAACAACATGTCAGCACATACAGATATCGAAACAGCAATTGAAGCCTACACGGCAGAGCACACTAAATTTGAAGCAGGTAACAGCGCCGCTGGTACTCGTGCCCGCAAAGCACTAGCAGAACTTGGTAAAGCAGTTAAAGCTCGTCGTAACGAGATCACAGAAACCAAGAACTCACGTAAAGAAGCCAAAGCGGCTTAAATAGAACATTGCGAGTATGGAGAAATTGGTAGACTCAAGAGACTTAAAATCTCTCGCTGTAATGGCATCCCGGTTCGACCCCGGGTACTCGCACCAATTTTATCGCGGGGTGGAGAAGAAGTAACTCGTCAGGCTCATAACCTGAAGATCGGCGGTGCGAATCCGTCCCCCGCAACCAAGGACATTATATGCCAATGTATGAAACAACCGTAAGAACACCGCAAGGTGAACAAAAAGATCGCGTATACGCACCCAATGCTCAAGAAGCTAAACGGTTACTTGAACAGCGACACGGTCCCAGGAATGTTCCATACATACCGCATATGATACCAAGTTAATTCGGAGTGTAGCGCAGTCTGGTAGCGCACCTGGTTTGGGACCAGGGGGTCCAAGGTTCGAATCCTTGTACTCCGACCAAAGTTTTTAAAGGAAACATTATGAATAGAAGCCAAAGCCGCGGAACCGAAATTGATCTTGAACAATGCGTTGAGATGACCGGAGGCAACCGATTTGATCTAGTCGTACTTGCTTCTGCAAGAGCACGTGAGCAATCACAACTCAACCATCACAGTGAGCGTCATGAACACAGGCACTCGCCAGTGACGGCATTGCTTGATATCCAAGAAGGAAAAGTCGGTAGGGAGTACTTGCGAAAGGTCAAGTAAGCGCCACAACTAGTTGATTTTTTCAAATTTTGTTAAATACAACTATACTGTGTAGGTGCCACATGCTTTCAATAATTACAAACATTCAAGATCCATTACTTGACTATGTCAAGGATGACCCCGTTCGCCCAGAAATTACCAGAGAATTTCGCGTAGCAAAAAATAGATTCGTAAGTGCGCTAGTAGATGTCAAACCGACTGCAATGGTCTGTGTCAATCTATTAGATCGTGTACCTACTCGAGTTGATGAACTTGGAGACAGCGAAGATCCAACCACTGCGGTATTCTACACCATCTGGAGTTATGCTCCTGGTGCAGGAGTTCGTTTACTACGTGAAACAGTCGAAGATATTAAGACCAGACATCCAAACATCAAACGTTTTGTTACTCTAAGCCCTAAGACTGAAATGGCACGAAAGTTCCATATGAAGAATGGTGCCACTGTACTGCAAGACAATTTAGAAACTGTAAACTACGAATATAAAAATATTTGACATCTTTGTCAAATTCTGTTTAAATACTTGTAATTCAACTAGGTATTAATATGGCAACTAAAAAACCAAAAAAATCTATAGCATCCACAGTCTCAGCTGAGCCCACAGTAACAGTGGGCAGTCATTTAACTGTTACTACATATCCGGATGGTTGCACAGAACTGCTCTGGGACGATGACGCATTAATGCGTGATGTTAGGACAGCATTGGCTTCGGCGGAAATACCAACTAAGATCCGGGCAAAAAAAGCCAAAGCGTAAGTTGGTAATGAAAGTTAAATTAATCAAAGCGTACATGGATACAGCAGAAGTGTTTGCTGAACTAAGCCAGGCCCGTCGTTTACACGTTGGGGCTATTGTAGTCAAAGACGATCGTATTATTAGCATTGGCTATAATGGTATGCCTGCAGGTTGGGATAACAACTGTGAAGATGAGATTTGGGATAAAACTGGTGACTATGAATTGAAAACTAAACCTGAAGTTCTTCATGCAGAAACCAATGCCATTGCAAAATTAGCCAAGAGCACCGAAAGTGGGTTAGGTGCAACAATGTTTATTACCCATGCTCCGTGCTTGGATTGCGCCAAACTCATTTACCAAAGTGGCATTGATAGTGTGTATTATCGAACTAGTTACCGAGACAATAACGGTGTTGAATTCCTTAAAAATTCTGGTATCGGGGTAGCCCAAGTTTAATTTTGGTAATAATAGCCCACTTTGGTGGGCTTTTTCTTGACTAAAATTCCTGTGTGTGTTATTATAGTACTTGATCAACAATCCAAGGAATACTATGTTTGAAAATTTAGAAATTAGACGTGCCGCAAATGGTTTTATTCTTGCAGTGACCACAGAAGATGACACACGTGAATTTGTCTACGATACCGAGCGTAAGCTAATGCGAGCAGTTAAACAATACCTCGGAGAACGTGTCACAGCCGAGGATCAAGATTAATAATGCAAGAGTATCTAAATAACTCAGCAGTTAAGAAGTTACAATTAGGTGCCGGTGGCAACATATTGCAGGGTTGGTTAAACACTGATTACCAACCAATGACTGCCGCGGTGCATCAGTTAGATGCATCTACTCGTTTTCCATTTGAGGACAATACCTTTGATTATGTGTACTCGGAACACATGATTGAGCACTTGACATTTGCTCAAGGGCAGGTAATGTTAAGCGAAACATATCGAGTATTGAAGCCCGGCGGTAGATTCCGCCTGACGTGCCCGGACTTTGAATTCCTAATTCGAATGTACAAAGAACCCAGCGGAATGTCTTCAAGTTATGTTAATTGGGCCACCGGAGATATTAAGTGGGCACCGTACGCAGATCCTATTTTTGTAATCAACAATTATGTAAGAGATTGGGGACACCAATTTATCTATGATAAGTATGTTATGACGAATTGTTTGCAAGCCGCAGGCTTTGTGAATATCACTGAACATCGCTTGCTAGAAAGCAATGACGAAAACTTAAAGAATTTAGAAGTTACTTGGCGCATGCCACCGAACTTTCTTCAACTAGAATCAATGACATTTGAGTGTACTAAGCAATGAAAATCTACGACTGTTTTACATTTTACAATGAGCTAGACTTATTGGATATTCGATTAAAAGAATTGCACAATGCAGTGGATCATTTTGTTATTGTTGAAGCTACCACAACATTTCAAAACAAACCTAAAGCACTTTATCTTAAGGACAATTGGGATAGATACGCACAGTATCACGATAAGATTATTCATGTTGTAGTTGAGGATATGCCCTTGGCTGAGGATCCGTGGAGTAACGAGCGTTTCCAACGTGATGCAATTATGCGGGGATTAGTAGATGCCAATCCTGCAGACCTTGCAATCATTGGTGATGTTGATGAAATCATACGTGCCGAAGTAGTTGCACGTATTCGTAGAGATCCTGCACAAATTTATGGCTTCCGTATGCCATACTTTAATTTTAAGTTTAACTATATGTTGATTGACAATTGGGAAACTTATTGTGTATGGACCATGGCTTCTAGGGTTGGGTTGATTACCAGTCCCGAAGAGCTAAGACGCACTAGACAAAATTTAAACAGTCTTGAATTTGGATATGTAGATGACAATGTAGAAGTTGTTGAGCATGCAGGTTGGCATTTTACCTACCTAGGCAACAGTGAATTTGTTAAAAACAAGATTACAAGTTTTTCACACAATGAATTAAATGACCTGCCCATTGATGTAGACGACAGCATAAAAAACAATCTTGGATTTAATCGCAACGATCCTCGTAAGTTTGTGACAGTTAAGATTGACGCATACTTCCCGACAAGCATTAGACGTTACACACAACACATCATTGATCATGAAACAGCATCTTCGGCTAGACAATATTTGCCGTAACTGCCCATAAAATAAATATGAATTCAACTATAAGAATTTTATGAAATCACTATTCATTGTAACTAGTGCTCTTAACACTAAGTTTGGGGTACACCCAACAGATCTACGATTAAATCAAACCATTGATACAATTAACAGTATTAAGAAATATGCACCTGGTGCTAAAATTGCTGTTATTGAAATGTCGGGCGCAATGTCGCCAACCGAAGAGCAATTAAAAACATTATACCTTCACGCTAATTATGTATTAGACTTCACACAAAACGAAGCAGTTAAGGGAATCTACAACAGTACAGACAATTGGGATATTGTTAAAAATACCACAGAGGTTATGGTATTTGCTGCGGCATTAACTACACTAACTGAACAGGGTGCAATTAAAGAATACGATAGAGTGTTTAAGATGTCTGGTCGTTATCAGTTAACTGAAAACTTTGATCCTTCTTATTACGACACAGTACCGAGACGTATTGTTGTGCTCGAACGTAAACGCAGTCAATTTCCCATCGACATAACTGGTGGAATGGACTTTCAGTATATGAGTCGCTTGTGGTCTTGGCCAGCCAATGAAACGCAGTTAGTTATTAACAGTTACAATACCGGATTCATGGCCATGGCAGAACGGTTGCATGCTGGCGGCTATTTTGACATTGAGCACATGTTGTTTGCTTATTTGCCTAAAAATCTTGTAACAGAAATTCCACGGGTTGGATTAACGGGCTTACTTGGTCCCAACGGAAATCGAATTGAAGACTGACCAACCATTTAACATTCTAGTGCGTAGACGTGCCGCCATCGGCGATGTTATTATGTCCACTGGTGTTGTCCGTGAACTTAAACGTCGATATGGCGATAATGCCAACATCGATGTTGCCACAGACGCAATTGAAGTATATCGTAACAACCCACATATCAGGCATATCATCCCTGTGGACACATTATCTCGTGTTGATCAACAGTATCAGATTTACATTGATCTAGATGATGCCTACGAAATTAATCCCACACAGAACTATGTAGACAATTATTTTTATCGTGCGTTTGGTACAACAGACATGGATCGTAGTGTCGAACTGTTTCCTAGCGAGGATGATCGAAAGCAAGTTATCAACGATTTGGATGCTAATCAAATTGATAAGTTTATTGTTGTCCATATGCGTAACTGGCACTGGGCCGCCAAGAATATCAGTATTCAAACCTGGCTAGATGTTTATACCAAATTGTTTACACAACGTGCCGACTTTAAAATTGTATGCGTTGGTGGAGCAACTGATTTTTACATTGAAGATCATCCGTTGTTTGTTGACGCTAGAACAAAGTATAATAGTCAGCAATTAAAGTATCTCTGTGATCATGCACAATGTTTTGTTGGCATTGACTCAGGTCCGTATTGGTGTGCAAGTGCAAGTAAAACTCCTATAGTGGGATTGTTTACACATCTGCGCCCGGAAGTTATTCAACCTTACAGAGTTGACGCTGAGTTTACAGCAATACAAACGCAGGAAGACTGTCGTGGATGCAATGATGTACAGCAACGTCCTATACGTTTCATAGATTGTAAAAAATCTACATATCCATGTACCAGTAATTGGGATACAGACCTAATTGCTAACACAATTTTAACACATTTAACCTAAGAGAAATTTATGAAAGATATTACATTAGTTGCAATCGATTTTGTATGGCACGATTTAACAAAATATGCCATTGAACAGACTTTGAAAAACATCGAGCCAAAAGAGATTGTTATCATCAGTGATCGAGAAATTATTTCTGGTGCAAGACATATTATCCGTGATGCCAGTACAGACATGAGAGAACTAAATCACATTATGTTAAAAGGGGTTGCTGAACATGTCAACACAGCCCATGCATTGTATGTCCAATGGGACGGAATGGCACTAAACAAAGAAAGTTGGCAAGACGAATTCCTGGATTATGATTATATTGGTGCAGTATGGCCCTGGGAAAAAGAAGGAACTAATATTGGTAATGGTGGATTTAGTCTTCGTAGTAAACGATTGCTAGATGCTTGCCTTGATGAATCTATTAAACTAGATTTTGAAAATCCCACAGTGGCCGAAGATGGAGTCATTGGAGTTAAAAAACGTCCTTACTTAGAAACAGAATACGGTATCAAATACGCACCCACAGAACTTGCACGTAAATTTAGCTATGAGTTGGGCGTCCACAAACCAAGTTTTGGATTCCATGGACTGTGGAATGTGTTTAACTTAATGACTGATGCGGACATGGATTATTTTTATACACGCATTGATTACCGGGGATGGAATGGATACAAATGGCATCACACATTGGCCGCAGTTATACGTAGTAACCGAATGGATATCTACGAATACATGCTTGGGAAACTAATTGAGCATAGCCCAGAATTGCTACAATTTGTGGGATCTTGGTTGGAACGTGATGCACAAAACCCAAAAACAGAATTAGTCATTGACTAAATAAATTTTGCCAGTGGTGTTGACATACTGGCATTTTCAAGTGTACAATACGTACAAATCATTAAAATTAACTAAAGGAGTTTATGATGAACTTAAGACCGCTATCTGATAGGGTTGTAATCCGCCGTGTTGACAGTGAGGCTGTGACCAAGGGTGGCATCGTTATACCGGATGCAGCCGCTGAAAAAGCCGACCAAGGTACAGTACTTGCAGTTGGTCCAGGAAAACGAAACGACAATGGGCAATTGAGTCCCATTGATGTTGCTATCAACGACCGTGTGTTGTTTGGTAAGTTTGCTGGGCAAACTGTTAAAGTAGATGGTGAGGAATTGCTAGTCCTCAAAGAAGAAGATATTCTTGCTGTAATTAAATAAGGAGAAAAGAAATGGCTGCAAAAGAAGTAAATTTCGGCAACGAGAGCCGAGCACGTATGGTTGAGGGCGTTAACATTCTTGCTAACGCTGTAAAAGTTACATTAGGTCCTAAAGGCCGTAACGTAGTAATTGAAAAGCAATTTGGTGGTCCACACATTACCAAAGACGGCGTTACAGTTGCCAAAGAGATTGAGCTTAAAGACAAGCTACAGAATATGGGCGCACAGATGGTCAAGGAAGTTGCTTCTAAGACCGCCGATAATGCTGGCGATGGTACTACCACTGCCACTGTTCTCGCACAAGCAATTGTCAAAGAGGGTATGAAGTATGTTACTGCAGGTTTGAATCCCATGGATTTGAAACGTGGTATCGATCGGGCTACACGAGCCGCAGTTGAGCAATTGACTGTGATCAGCAAACCCTGCGAAACAGATGAAGAGATTGCACAAGTTGGCAGTATCAGTGCTAATGGTGATGCAGCAGTAGGTAAGATGATCGCTGATGCGATGGCCAAGGTTGGCAAGCAAGGTATTATCACAGTTGAAAGTGGTAAGACACTTCAAGACGAACTTGAAGTTGTTGAAGGCATGCAATTCGACCGCGGCTACGTAAGCCCATATTTTATCACTAATCCTGGCAAGCAAATTGTTGAGTTGGATCAACCTTTTGTTTTAATGTTTGATAAGAAAATTACAAACATTCGAGAAATGATTCCTGTACTTGAAGCAGTTGCCAAGTCAGGTAAGCCATTGTTGATCATTGCTGAAGATGTTGAAGGCGAAGCATTGGCTACATTGGTGGTTAACAATGCACGTGGTGTTGTTAAGACCTGTGCTATTAAAGCACCGGGCTTTGGTGATCGCCGCAAAGCCATGTTGGAAGACATCGCTATCCTTACTGGAGGACAAGTAGTTGCAGAAGAACTTGGTTTGACCCTGGATAAGATTACCACAGAACATTTGGGTATGGCAGGCCGGGTTGAAATCAACAAAGACACCACAATCATCATTGACGGTGCCGGCAATGCTGATGCCATCAAAGCTCGTATCAGTTCAATTCAATCACAGGTTGCAGAAGCTACCAATGACTACGACAAAGAAAAATTGCAAGAACGGTTGGCCAAGTTAGCCGGCGGTGTTGCAGTATTGCGTATTGGTGCCGCAACCGAAGTTGAAATGAAGGAAAAGAAAGATCGCATTGATGATGCACTTCACGCAACTAAGGCCGCAGTTGAAGATGGTATTGTTGCTGGCGGCGGTGTTGCACTAGTTCGTGCTCGCCAAGCCATTACTAACCTTAAAGGCGACAATGCTGACCAAGACGCAGGTATTCAAATTGTACTTCGTGCAATGGAAGAACCTCTACGTTGTATTGTCAGCAACGCCGGTGAGTCAGCTGATGTTGTACTAAACAAGGTTGCTGAAGGTACTGCCGATTTTGGATGGAATGCCGCAACAGAGCAATATGGTAACATGTTAGCTCAGGGTGTTATTGATCCAACTAAGGTAACAAAGACAGCATTGATAAATGCCGCTTCGGTTGCTGGTCTATTGTTGACCACAGACTGTGCTATTTTTGAGATTGCAAAATCTGATAACAATGCCCAGGGTATGCAAGGCATGATGTAATTTAGTTTACATTTGTAAAGCCCACTTTGGTGGGCTTTCTTTTGGCAAAAATATTTTAAGAAATACGTGTTTTGTAACAAAACTGTAACACAAATATCTTTAAATAAATGTGTAACAAGGAAATTATTCAATGAAAAAACTATTAGCAATTTTATTAGCCGCAGTAACCGTATCAGCAAACGCAGACATTACAGGTGCCGGCGCAACTTTTCCAATGCCTATCTATTCTAAATGGGCTGAAGGATACAAGAAAGCAACCGGCACTAGTTTAAACTATCAAAGCATTGGTAGTTCGGGTGGTATTAGACAAATCAACGCAAAGACAGTTGACTTTGGTGCAACTGATGCTCCAGTAAGCGGAGAGAACTTAGACAAGATGGGACAAGTGCAGTTCCCTGCTATCATAGGCGGAACTGTCCCTGTGGTTAACTTAGACGGTATCAAGCCAGGAGAACTAAAGATTACAGGACCTGTGATGGCCGAAGTATTCATGGGTACTATTGCTAAATGGAATGATCCTAAGTTAGTGGCATTGAATCCAGGTAAGAATCTACCTAATGAAGCAATTACCGTTGTGCATCGTGCTGATGGTTCGGGCACAACATTCAACTGGACAGACTATCTTGCCACAGTGAGTCCAGATTGGCTAGCTAAAGTAGGTCGTGGTGCCGCAGTTAAATGGCCTTCACCAAATAGTGTAGGTGGCAAAGGCAATGAAGGTGTTGCAGCCAACGTTAACAGAATCAAAGGTTCAATTGGTTATGTAGAGTATGCTTATGTTAAGAAAAACAATATGATATTCCTACAGTTACAGAACAAGTCAGGCCGGTATGTTAGTCCGGATGACTTAACATTTGCTGCCGCCGCAGATGGTGCTGATTGGTTTAGTGTTCCTGGTATGGGATTGAGTATTGTGGATCAAAAGAATCCTAATGCTTGGCCAGTAAGTTCAGCAAGTTTTATTATCATGTACAAAGAGTCCAAGAACAAAGCCACTAATGATGAAGTGTTAAAGTTCTTTGACTGGGCATTCAAGAATGGCAAGAAAGATGCCGCAGACTTAGACTATGTGGCATTGCCAGACAGTTTGACAAAGCAGATACGTGAACGTGTTTGGACACAGATTAAGTAAAATAATACTCGCCTGCTGACGGCGTATAGTGTGATAAGTAGTCAGCAGTAAGCCCACCCAACGTGGGCTTTCTCTTGACCAATAAAGACATTGCTGTTATACTTGTATTTCAATAACAGGAGTAACAATGAGCCGTTTTGCATTTATCACAGAAGATCCAGAATACTTTATTGATGCCACAGAGTGGGACCAGGCGTTTCCACGGGATGAGGACTTCTTAACGGAAGCACAGGCAGAAAACATGCTTAAAAATTCAGCAGGAATTAGAGTAACAAAAAGTACTACTTTTGTGTTGCATAAAAACAACGAGGATTTGAGCCCATTTTTAACGGTGAATTCTTAATTGACCAATAAAGGCTCCTGTGCTATAATACTTGTATTGTAGTTAAAAAGGAGTCTAGATGTCAGATCTTGCAATTGAGATTGAGGAAATGTACAATAGCGGATTTTCCCCGTTGTCCATCTCAGCTATTTTAGAAGTCCCCATGTCATGGGTCTATGAAGTGTTGGATTGTAGCGAAAAAACAACAGACAAAACTGCAGATTTTTTGTAAAAAACGCTGATTTTGGTTGACCCATAATTCAGTATGCTATACAATACATGTATTGAAACTAAAAAAGGAGCTGTAAATGAGTAATGCATTTGTTCGTATTAAGTCTGGTGTTTATCGCACTACAGACGTATCTGGTCAAGTGTTCCAATTAGTAGAACAATATAAGACTACCAGCAAAGGTGGCTATGTAACAGTTAAAAATGGTGGCGCATTTCCTGGCTTCCCTGATAACATCCGTGTCAAAGTAGATGGCGTTGCCGCCTACGAATTTGTGTCCGAAGGAGACCATATGGTAGCAGAAGTTAAAGATGTGCAATTTAAATCTGTTGAGACAGATGAAGAGATTATTGAGCGTATTCGTGAGCGTTTCTCTATCCTAGACGAGATGACCACTGCCGCTACCAACGGTGACATCCGTGCTATGATTGTCAGTGGCCCACCTGGCGTTGGTAAGAGTTTTGGTGTAGAGCGCATTGTTGAGAAGGCTACACTTTTTGACCAGATTTCAGGTAAGAAGCTTCGTGCAGAGGTTATCAAAGGCTCTACTTCTGCGCTAGGTCTCTATTGCCAACTGTACAAATACAGTGATGAGAATTGTGTTTTGGTTTTTGACGACTGTGACAGCATCTTGTTAGATGACGTGTCTTTAAACTTGCTTAAAGGTGCCCTGGATTCTGGCAAGAAGCGTAAAATTAGTTGGTTGTCTGACAGCCACATGTTGCGTCGTGAAGGCGTGCCAGACCAATTTGAGTTCCATGGTTCTGTTATCTTCATTACAAACTTAAAGTTTGACACAATGAAGTCACAGAAATTGCGGGACCACTTGGACGCTCTCCAAAGTCGTTGCCACTATTTGGATTTGACACTTGACACTATGCGTGACAAGGTGCTCCGTATCAAGCAAATTGCCAAAGATGGCGAGTTGTTTAGTGACTACAATTTTGAGGATTGTGTCAAGGACGAGATTGTGGAGTTCTTGGACCTAAACAAAAACAAAATGCGCGAGGTGAGCTTGCGTATGGCAATTAAGATTGCGGACTTACGTAAGAGCTTCCCACTTAAATGGAAGGCAATGGCACAGGTTACTTGCATGAAAGCATAACCCCTGCGGTGTGCGTAAGAGGCAATGTCAATAAGCCCTCTTCCGATAAAGTTGTTTCCCTGCAGTTCGCTCTCTCGCTCCTGAATTGCAGTTTTTAAACTCTGTATGGCAACATACAGAGTTTTTTTTTATTTGCTTTTTTTTAGAAGTGTGCTATACTACTAATATGAAACAGTTTACCTACGTAGAAGACTATATTGAAGTGATTGCCGGTGTACGAGAATTTGACACCGGAAAGCTAATATCCGTATGGGGGATATTCTCTTTTAATCCAATTATTAATTTGGCCAGATATGATGTTAAGGTTTTAGAAAGCATGACAGATACTGTGACTTCTAACTTAGCATTAACTGAACGTCAGGGTGATTTAGCTTTAAAAATTATATTAAAATACGAACGCCAACTTGCACACAAAGGTGTAAGTGTGGAACCGGTAAAGAAACCCAATTGGCGCACGGCTTTACGCAAAATGGATTATAGTCGTAGACTAGACGTAGAAAACGACAAGTTAGTATTAAAGTTTCCTTTTGACAACGATTTAATTGCCAGCATCAGATCCTTCACCAAAGAAAGTCAAGGGTCTGCAAATTGGGATAAAGAAAAGAAAGTATGGAGCATTGGGTTAACGGAATATAATCTAAGTTGGATTCATACTTGGTCGCAGGCCAACAAGTTTGAAATTGGTGATGAGGTCAATGGGTTGATGAATCTTGTCACCGAAGTTGAGCGTACTAATTATGCTATTGAGTTATTTGTCAACGGAGATCAGTTATCTATTAGAAATGCACCACAAACTTTGTTAGACTATGTACAAACTAGATTGGGTGGGCTTGATTTAACTAACTTATTAACACTAGTGGATGCCGCACCCATTCTTGGATATACTGTAGATTCGGATTTGGCCACAGCATTGATTTCTGAGTACGGTCCTAGATTTTATAATCTATTAACTAATAGAGAAACCAAGATCAATCCAACAACAGTATTAAGCACAGACAATATTGCAAGTGTGCTAGACTACGCTGACGCCCTACAGAGATGGCCTGTTGTGCTGTATGAACCAGATCTAAGTAACAAGATGTTGGGCAAGCTAGAAGAACTA
>Ga0222712_10000438_pt1 | contig 55278 bp, 67 predicted proteins | sample C33_657DmetaG_FD_165043 | JGI IMG/M metagenome (GOLD analysis project Ga0222712, IMG submission 165043) | Estuarine water microbial communities from San Francisco Bay, California, United States - C33_657D | ecosystem: Environmental > Aquatic > Marine > Unclassified | place: USA: California... | reverse complement strand
TTGGGCAATCTGCCCCCACCCTTGTGCGTTCCGCGCGTCGGCATGCCTCAAAGTGGGTTTTGACTGCCCCCCTACAACCTAGGGAACTCGGCAAGCCTCCACGACTACGCGGGGAATTTTAAATCCTTCAAGATCTGAGAGCTCCTCATTCATTCCCTAGGAGTTCATTATGAATACCAATACCTTATTAATCGGTCTCTTGGTCCTGGCAGTTATTGCCTTGGCCCTCTTGAATCAAAAAAAGAATGTTTCGAGTTCATTAAGCGAAGAAGCAAAAGCTAAGCTTCGACAAGATCTCGAGCAAGAACTGAAAGCCAAGGCGGACCGTCAAGTCGCCGAGGCGGCTAAAGAAGCCGAACTACTTCGGGAGAAAGTGCGTCTCGAAGTGGAGGCCATGAAGAAAGATGCCGAACTCAAGTCGAAAGATCTTGCCCTGGCCGCTCGGGCTGAAATCGAAAAGCAACTCAGCGAACGACAAAATACCCTTGCAGCTCAAGAAAAGCGAGCGCTTCAAAAAGAAGAAACCCTCGATAAAAAAACGCAGAGTCTAGAGCAGAAAGAAAAAGAAATAGAAATTGAGCGTGAGAAGCGCCAAAAAGAAAATGAACGTCTCGAAGCGCTAAAGCAAGAAGCGAAGCAATTAGTCGAACAACAACAGAAGAAACTCGAATCCATTGCCAATCTGACTCGTGATGATGCTCGTAAAGAACTCATGGAACAGCTTGAGCACGATGCCAAGATGGATGCTTCCAAAATTGTTCGCCGTATTGAAGAAGAAGCCACCGAAGAAGCTCAGAAGAAAGCCCGCTGGGCCATTGGGGCCGCCATTCAGCGTATTGCCAGTGACGTTGTCACGGAAACCGCCGTGGGCTCCATTCAATTAGCCAGCGATGACCTCAAAGGCCGCATCATTGGCAAAGAAGGCCGCAATATTCGAGCCTTAGAAAAAGCGACGGGTTGCGATTTAATCGTGGATGAAACACCCGAAACGATCGTCGTATCGTCTTTTGATCCGATTCGTCGTGAAGTGGCTCGACAGGCTGTTGAACTCTTACTAGCCGATGGACGTATTCATCCTGCGCGTATTGAAGAAGTCGTCGAAAAAGTTAAAGTGGATCTTGATATTAAACTTAAAGAAATTGGTGAAGCCGCCGCCATTGAACTTGGATTTCCTGATGTTCACCCCAAACTTCATAAACTTCTCGGTCGTCTCAACTACCGACATTCCTATGGTCAAAACGTCCTCGAGCACACCAAAGAAGTTGCCCATATTGCGGAATATATGGCCGGCGAAATGGGCGCTGATCCCATCCTTGCACGTCGTGCCGGACTCTTCCATGACATTGGTAAAGCCGTCGACCGCGAAGTGGAAGGTACTCATATCGAACTTGGCATGCAATTACTCCAACGCTACGGGGAAAAAGAAGGGGTTATTCATGCCATGAGTTGCCATCATGGTGATTTTGAACCCCGCACCGTGGAAGCGATGTTGATCACCGCGGCGGACGCGCTTTCCGCAGCTCGTCCTGGTGCTCGTCGCGAAATGCTATCGACCTACGTCAAGCGACTGGAGCAACTCGAAGTCATTGCCAATTCGTATCAAGGCGTTCAAAAAAGCTTTGCGCTCCAAGCGGGTCGTGAAATTCGCATCATGGTTGACGCAGGGAAGGTGAACGATGATCAGGCTTTCTGGATTGCTAAAGACGTGTCCAAACGCATCGAAAATGAAATGCAATTCCCGGGTCAGATTAAAGTCACCGTCATGCGTGAAACGCGTGCCGTTGAATTCGCTCGGTAGGATGGTCCATGCTCGTTTATGAAGTCACGGTTTGCCTGCAATATGCGGATGAAGAAGCATTTCGTGGCTTCATGACGGAGGCTCATATTCCCGATATTGTTGCCACGGGTTGTTTTGACCAAGTCTCTTTTCAGCGTCTCGGTGAAAAGCATTTTCGGACCCAGTATCAAGCCCTGCATCAAGAGGATCTCGATCGTTACCTGACCCAGCACGCCCCCCAATTTCGTGAAGACTTCCTCAAGCACTTTCCCGGTGAGACGGAAGTTGAACGTCAGGTATGGACGATTGAGCAGAGCTGGTCTTAGGCCAGGAACTGCTTGAGTGCCCCCAAAGCTTCAGGGAGTTTAGACGGCTCGGTGCCCCCTCCTTGGGCTAAATCTTTTTTTCCGCCTCCCTTACCCTTTAAAAAGGGTGTCATGATCTTCAGGAGATCTCCTGCATGATGAGGCAATTCGGAGCTGACACTAATCACTAGCGCCAGTTGGTTTGAACTCAGTATCGAGGTGAGTAATAAAATACCTTTTGGATGGCGTTGGCGGAAACGATCCATTAACTGCCGTAAATCTTGTCCATCTACCCCCTCTATTTGGCGACAGATCAAAGCACCGCCTTGAATCGGTGTAAGAATCTCTTCGGTTTCTTGATCGGAGGCCGCCTGTAATTTAGTTTTTTTGAGTTTTTCCTCAAGCGCTTGAATCTTTTGATCTTTTTGGGCGATGACTGAACTTAATTGATCTTTCGAGACATTAGTACTTCGGGCCAGTTGGGTCAGGACTCGATCATGATCTTGAAGATATTTCAGAGCCATGATCCCGGCGACCGCTTCTACTCTTCGAATTCCACTTGCGACCGAGGATTCTTGAGTAATTTTGATTAGACCAATTTCACCCGTATTGGCGACATGCGTTCCTCCACAAAGTTCAACCGAGTAGTCTCCCAGTGTAAGAACGCGAACCCGTTCTCCGTATTTTTCTCCAAATAAAGCGATGGCCCCTTGTTGAAGCGCTTTTTCAATCGGAAGCTCTTCAATATGGGCAGGAAGTCCTTTCAGACTCTGCTCATTCATAGACGATTCAATGAGTTCGATTTGTTCTCGGTCCAAAGGTGCGTAATGAGTGAAATCAAATCTCAAACGATCCTCATCTACAACGCTCCCCGCCTGTTTTACGTGAGGCCCCAAGACCTCTCGGAGCGCAGCATGAAGAAGATGCGTCGCGGTATGATGAGCGCGAATACGAGCCCGACGCTCGGCATGAACCTGAAGATGAATATCCTCGCCAATCTTCAGTGTTCCTTCAATTTGAACTTGATGAACGATGCGCTTATCGGCAGGGCTTTGAGTATCAATGATGGTCCCATAGCCCCCCTCAAATCGAAGGGTTCCGGTATCCCCCACTTGACCTCCCCCTTGCGCGTAGAAAGGGGTTCGATCGACCAGCAGGAATCCTTTTCCCGTCAGACTCGAAACACTCTGTCCTTTGGGATCTAGCAACGCCAAAACCTTGGCTGGGCCTTGCAGTACCTCATAACCCGTAAAGGTCGTGGGGGCGACGTTCATCAGAGCAGAGAGATCTTGCTTCGATGTCACCGTCGTCTTAGCTCCGACCTTACTCTTTGCTCGTTGTTCCGCAAGTTCTTTTTGGAAACCTTCGAGATCGGGTTGGACGTGGCGCTCCCGACACCAATCCTCAACAAGATCAAGAGGGAAACCATAGGTGTCGTAGAGTTTAAAAATGTCGGTTCCGGAGAGGATGTTCTGAGTGAGCTTGGCCGAGTCAAGAATTTTTAGACCGGCTTGTAACGTTTGCTCAAATTGTTTCGACTCCCTAGTCAAAACCCCCTCAATATTGTTGATCTCGGTAGCAAGTTCGGGGTAGGCATCTTGCATACTGAGAAGGACTGAGGGGGGCAGTTGTGCAAAGAATCCAGAAGGCATGCCTAGTCGTTTTCCAAAACGAAGCGCGCGACGAATAATTTTTCGCAACACGTAGCCGCGACCTTCGTTTGAGGGAATCACGCCATCAGCAATCATGAACGTTGCGGCGCGAATATGATCAGCAATGACCTGACTTGCGATTTTAGCCGTAGGCTCCTGATGCTCAGAAGCCGGTAGGGTCGACATGGACCAAATCGCCTTAAAAATCGGCTCAAATAAGTCGATCTCGTAATTGGAATCTTTGTGTTGAAGGACGGACGCTACGCGCTCAAGCCCCATACCGGTATCGATACTGGGTTTCGGAAGCGGCGTGAGTACCCCTTGATCATTTCGGTTGTATTGCATAAAGACGAGGTTCCAAATTTCCATGACGCGATCCCCCTCGCCATTCGGAAGCGCATCGCCAGGATAAGAAGCTCCGCGATCATAATGAATTTCTGAGCAAGGACCACAAGGACCGGTGTCCCCCATCTGCCAAAAATTATCTTTTTTACCAAACTTTAAAATACGCTCAGGTAGGACTCCGACTTGAATCCACAGGGCAATCGCCTCCTCGTCGGCCGGGATCCCGTCCTCGCCACCGAAAACCGTTACCCACAGATCTTTAGGTGGAAGGCCGAGTTTACCTTCCTGGACATTTCCGGTCAGAAAATCCCAGGCCAGATGAATGGCTTCCCGTTTAAAGTAATCGCCAAAACTAAAATTACCGAGCATCTCAAAAAAAGTATGATGGCGAGCGGTAAAGCCTACCTGATCGAGGTCATTGTGCTTTCCGCCTGCTCGTAAACATTTTTGGCTACTGGTGGCCCGGCGATAGGGCCGCTCTTCACGGCCTATAAAGACGTCTTTGAATTGGATCATACCCGAATTGGTCCACAAGACTGTGGGGTCGTTGGCGGGACCGATGACCGGGCTAGAACTCACCTGTCGGTGGTCATGAGCCACAAAATAATTTAGAAATTTCTGTCGGATCTCAGAGGTTTTCATTGCTTTATTAACTTTATAACCTAATGACGAAAATGCCGAATACCGGTCGTAAAAAGCCAAACTCCTAAGCGCTGAGCTGCCGCGATCACCTCAGCATCTCGAAGGGAACCCCCAGGGTGAATAAACGACCGGACCCCACGAGAAGCGGCCCACTCTACTCCATCGGGAAAAGGAAAAAAGGCGTCGCTGCCCAGCACACTTCCTTCGGCACGGGGGCCTGCTTTTTCACAGGCGATACGAACCGCCTCGATGCGACTCATCTGACCCGCACCGATCCCTACGGTTTGGCCATTCTTCACTAAGACAATGGCATTCGACTTCACGGATTTCGCCACGGTTTGAGCAAGGTTTAAATCTTCGTCTGACGGCCTCGGGCTTTTGCCCTCTACCTTGATCACCCAGTCGGCAGTTACCACCTCACTTCGGTCGAGGTCTTGAACTAAATAGCCACCACTGACGGAGCGAATATCTAAACTCTCAGCACTCGACCACGGCAATTCAATTTGCATCAAGCGTAGGGATGTTTTCGACTGAAAAATTGCCAGAGCTTCGGGTGAAAAACTTGGAGCCATAATCACTTCCCAGAAGTTCTCGATCATCTTTTGGGCTAAAGTTCCAGTCACCGGTTGATTAAAAGCGACAATCCCCCCAAAACTTGAGATGGAATCGCAAGCTAGCGCTCGGTCAAAAGCAGTATCAACATCAGGCCCGAGTGAAACTCCACAAGGATTGTTGTGTTTAACAATGACGCACGCCGGCGTTTGAAAGGATTCGATTAATCGACCGCAGGCTTCCATATCAAGTAAGTTATTGAAGGAAAGCTCTTTCCCTTGAAGTTGGTGAGTTTGGGCCAAGCCGTGGGTGGACCCGGAGATCGGCTGGTAATAGGCGCCCTCTTGGTGAGGATTTTCTCCGTAGCGAAGACTCTGATGTTGAATGAGATTTAATTGAAGCTTTGAAGGAAGCGATAAGGAGGGAGTAGTTGTCGCCGAAGAAGCGATCCAGTCGGCAATCACGCGATCATAGTGAGCGGTATGGTTGAAAGCTTCCTGGGCACACTGTCTTCGCTGCGTCTCACCCCATTGATCTTGTTCCAGGGCTTTCAAAAAAAGTTCGTATTGAGAAGGCTGAGTCAATACCGTAACCGAGGCATGATTTTTCGCCGCACTTCGAATCATACTAGGCCCGCCAATATCGATTTGCTCAATGGCTTCCTCGAATCGAACTCCAGGTTTTTGAATGGTCGCCTCGAAGGGATAGAGATTCACGACCACTAAATCGATGGCTTCAATACCGAGTCGTTGGGCGTCCTCGGCGTGTTGTTTTTTCTGACGATCAAAAAGGAGGCCTCCATGGACTTTGGGATGTAAGGTTTTGACCCGTCCCTCAAAGCATTCGGGATAGCCCGTAAACGATGAAACCTCAGTAACGGGAAGGGGATGTGCCTTGAGAACTTGAAGGGTGCCTCCCGTGGCGAGGAGCGTCCAACCTTTTTGGATAAGTGATTGCGCAAGCGGAATGATCCCCGTCTTGTCGTAGACCGAGATTAACGCTGTTGGCATGACTCCCCCTATTTTCATTTTGATTTGACTCCGTGATTCGGGATAGTCCCCAATCCAAGGGGAAATAACGTAGACCCTCAGATTGAGAACTTGATCCTAGGTTTCAGAGGCCTCATTCTATTTATGCGGAGTAGGGATAATGCCGAAGATTGCCATCAATGGTCAGACCCTTGAGGTTCCAGTAGGAACCTTGGTGCTCGATGCCTGTAAGCAAGTGGGCATCGATATCCCTCATTATTGTTATCATCCCGCCCTGACACCCGTTGCAACGTGTCGGATGTGCATGGTCGAAATCAAAGGCATGCCTAAATTGGCGACGTCGTGTACTACGACGGTAGGGTTAGCGCCCAAAGACCAACCCGACGGTCTTGCCATGGAAATTTTTACTGATACCCCTCAGGTGGCTGATGCACGGGCCGGTGTCATGGAATTCTTACTAATGAATCATCCCCTAGACTGTCCGATCTGTGATCAAGCAGGGGAGTGCAAGCTACAAGATTACAGTTATGCCTACGGCAGCGGTGATTCCCGCATGCACGAAGCTAAAAGACGTTACCGCTATGAAGACCTTGGCGGAAAGATTGTTATTGATAAGAACCGATGTATTCACTGCACCCGTTGTATTCGCTTCACCCAAGAAATTTCGGGCGGTTCTGAACTTACGGTCGCCCAGCGTGGGGCAAATCTAGAAGTTACGACGTACTCTGGTAAATCGCTCGATTCCAATCCTTATGCAGCGAATGTCGTCGATATCTGTCCCGTGGGAGCCCTCACCAGCCGCGACTTTAGATTTAAAAAACGAGTTTGGTATCTCACGTCGACCCCTTCGATTTGTCGTGAAAGTGCGTTAGCGGCCCCGGTATGGATTGACCATGAAGGGAACCAGATTTATCGAATGCGTCCGCGTCCTATCGAGGGGCAAAAAGATACTCATTTTATTTCCGATCGTGAGCGCTATTCCTACAAACACTACAATTTACAGGATCGACCCACCCAAATGATCCTGCGTCGAAATGGAGGGGCCAGTGACCTCTTTACCCAAGCCCTTCAAGCCCCGACAGCCGTCGTCGTTCAGGGTACCGTTGGGTGCGATGCGGCTCAGAAGATTGCGGAGTGCGCCTCTTCGCCCGAGCATCGTTACGGAAGCGGCGATCGTCGTCTTCCCATCGATTTGGCTCATCTCCAACAGGAAACGGATGGCGTCATAAACCGAAAAGGATTGGAACAAAGAGGTTATCGCTTTGGTCAACTTGCGACGCTGAAAAAACAATTAGAAGAAGGCTCTATCAAGACCGTTATTCTGGTCCATGATGAGCGTATTTCCAGTGATGCTGAAGTGGCTCTTTTAAAAGAGATTCTTCAATTGGCTTCCACGTCGATCGTCTTTGAAGTCCTTCAATCAGAATTAGGCCAATTAGCGACTCTATGGATTCCTATGACTTCTTACGTAGAAGAAAGTGATTTTGTGATTAATCTACGCGGTGAAATCTGTCGCTACCAAAAAGCCCTGAAAGCACCCGATGGCTGTAGCACCATCATCCAATGGTTGCAGATTCTCCGCACTTCTACTTTAGCCACGACCTCCTCTTGATATGCTCCTGATTGCCTACGACGGGGAATGCAGTTTGTGTATTCGTCGGGCCGATTGGTTGAAGCGCCAGGATACTCAAGCGCAATTAATGTTGTTTCCGCTACAGCACCCGGAACTAGTCCGTATGGCTCCAGAGTTGGCCGGACGAAAGCTTCACGGTCAAGTGCATGGTATGGATCTCACCACGCGTGAAGTGTTTATTGCCGAGGAACTTCTTCGTCCCCTGTTGAGAGCGCTCCCTCGATGGGCTTGGCTGACCCCATTTCTTTTGATTCCGGGCTTACGCTCATGGATCGGTCGTTGGTTTCTCTCGAAGACTTAAAAAACTATTGACCTCTTGCATTGGGATTCTTTTCTGCCATTTCGGACCACAGCCGCTGAAGACTTTTGAGTCGTTCGGGAAAGGCAAGATTGAGTTGCATCAATATTTCTTCATCCTCAGGGTCAAAGCCGAGAGGATCCTCTAAGACCGCACTAGAGAATTCGGGAAAGATATCGGCAAGCCAATGACGGGAAATTCCTCGCACACTTAAATTTCTAAAGCCGGGCGTATCCACCATGAAGCCTTGATCGAGCGTTGGAATTAACCGAGTGGAGGTGGTCGTTTGTTTGCCCGTTCCAAATTTTGAGAGCCCTCCCGTTCGGGAAACCGTTTGATTGAGCATTCGATTTAGTAGGGTACTTTTGCCTACCCCACTGTGGCCTAAGAGAGCGATCCGTTTTTTGGGCAAGAGGGATTGAAGAAGATCAAGCCCCTCTCCGCTGGTTGAAGAGCAGCGAACAATCCGCTGAGTCGTACTTCTCAACGGCTCGAGTTCTGGAATTTCATCCGAAGGCTTCAACTCATCCGATTTGGTGATCACGACTATGAGCGGGATACCGGCATCAAGCGCTAAAGCTTGAGCGCGTTCAATCAGACTAGGCTTCAGGGCAGGCTGCAACACAGAGGCACATAACCATACCTCATCGAGGTTGGCAGCGATCAATTGCCAGGGATTACGATCGTCAATGCCGCCTCGCTTCAAAAGATTTCGCCGGGTAACTACTGCCTGAATTTGAGCCAGAGTTTCACTGGTCTTCACCGCGAGGTCGTAATGGATTTGGTCACCACAGACTAGGCTGACGCCTCTCAGTTTCCCTGACAGGGTCCCCCGAAGGGGTTGAAGGTCAGCCCCCAGAAAATCAACCCATTGAGAGTGGCGTTGAATGACCGTGCCTTTGGGCAGATGACTCCACTCCGTACTATCCGGGAGAGCCAACATGGATTCGCTATCATGGGATTCGATTTGTGCACGTTGCGGGGAGGTCTGCTGCTGTCGACGCTTACTTTGACTTCGGCCCTCTCGCCTCGAACCCGTCTCGCCAAAATCATTAGCGTGACTGCTTTGACCAAGTCTAAACTTCTTTTTCATGGACGAACTATTTGGCCCAAGAGGGCAGTTAAATTCCAAAGTGCATGAATGGTGATCGGGACTAAGATGGATTGGGAAATAAGGTAGGACCACGCCAAAATACAGCCAAGGAGAGCAAGCGCTGGAAAGGCCACGATCTCCATATGGAAAAGGGCAAAAACCACACCACTCAAGAGTACGGCCCACTCGATCCGGATTCGGGGACGCAGCCAGGTTAGAAAGATCCCTCGAAAGATGATTTCCTCGTAGAGGGGTGCGAGTATTGTCAGTGCAATACCGCTCGGAATCCATTGGGTCCACGATCGGCTCTGACCCAGAATTTCATGAAGCCTTGCTTGGCTTTGGGGGTCTCTCAAAAAGAGATTTATTACGGCGGAATAGGTCAAGACCAGGACCAGAGCTAAAGTAAACATCTGAAAAATCTTTCGACCATCCCCGGGACTTATCTGGAAAGAAAATTGTTTTATGAATGATAACCATGAAAAATTTCCAAGACGTAATAAAACGAACATTCCCCAAGCCATTTGCAAAGCATAAGGAATCAGAATAAGAACAAGTGTGGGATTAAGGTGACTCCACTTCTTATAAACACTGCCGGCCGTCAGGCTAATACACAAAAATCCGATGAACCAAAATATAAAAAATGCAAAGACCGTCAAAGGGCTGAGGGTCCAGGGTGCTTGTTCTACATGAGGGCTTTTTATCAATTGCTTTAAGAGGCTTTGGAGACTGATAGCAAGAAGTAATAGGATCAGTCCGCCTAGGATCGCTGCCCCGGGTTCAGAAAAAAAAGTAGCCCGAACACTTTGTATCTGAGCAGTCAAATCGGGGATTTTAAAGTCGAGGTTCTTCCATTGTTCTCGGACAATCTCGCCCAGTCCCAAGGTGGAGATAAGGGTGGCTAACCCTAGGGTCAGATGAAAGAGAGAAGACCGGGCCCCGGTCGATGAAGATTCCGTCATAGTTTAAGAATGCCTTAAGTGGGCCCTTTCGAGGAATCTCATGAGTTTTCAACACCCTATAGCCGTCCGTTTCAGAGATCTTGATGCGTTGCAGCATGTGAATAATGCAGTCACGGTGACGTATTTAGAGACAGCGCGTTTTGCCTGGTGGAAGCTTTATCTACAGGATCGACCCTTTGAGGCGGAGGGGTTTCTCATTGCGCGCATTGAAGTGGATTATAAAAAACCTATTTTACTGACCCATGATGTACGCATAGAAATTCATATCACGCACATCGGGACTAAATCCTTTCACCTGTCTTATCGGATCTTTGATGCTAAGAGCGGGGACACTCTAGCTCGAGCTCTTACGGTTCAAGTGATGTTTGATTTTGCTCTCTTCACATCTAAACCCTTATCGACTCAAGCCATCACTTGGCTTGAGTCGCAACGATAGCAAAATGAGACGCTAGGATCTCGTCTTAAAGAATGCGCTAATACGACCCCGAACTTCCGGCCTCAGAAAGCATTGGGCAAAGGCCACTTGTTCAATAAATAGGGCACCCTGCCGACTTTCTCCTTCTTGCCTTTCGAGGACTTGATCAAGAAGTTTGACGGCTACATCATCTATTAAAGACGGCGATGGCCGAGTAAAATGGGAATGAGTATTTAATCGATTGCTCATGTGATGTGCTCTTGTCCTTTTCCAAGTATAAGATCAAGCACAGGGCCTTACGAAGGAGAATGAGATGGGCGATCAAAAGGCTTTGGGTTTAGGTGAATCCATTCTTCGTTTAGACGAGCATCCTATTAGTGAGTATTTTGGCTGCAATACATTCAACGACGCGGTAGCCCGAACTCGCTTGTCGCATTCGACTTATCACTCTCTCAAATCGATGTCCGCCGGGGGCGGGACCCTGACGCCCGAGATGGCGCAAGAAATCGCGACTGCAATTAAAGATTGGGCGATGGAGCAGGGAGCAACCCATTTTACTCATTGGTTCCTTCCGATGACCGGCGTCACCGCAGAAAAGCACGATGCCTTTATTTTCTGGGATAAAAACAATCCAGGATCAGTGATTGAAATGCTAAGTGGCTCTCAATTAATTCAAGGTGAGCCCGATGCCAGTTCCTTTCCAAGTGGCGGCCTGAGGGCAACCTTTGAAGCCCGAGGCTATACGGCCTGGGACCCTTCGAGCCCTGTATTTATTATGGGGGGACCTTCGGGTAAAACGCTTTGCATCCCCACCGCTTTTGTGGGATATCACGGCGAAGCCCTCGATCACAAAGTACCGCTTTTGCATTCCATGGAATTTTTATCTAAGGCATCACTTGATGCATTGAAATTTTTCAAACATTCTGCACAACGCGTCGTGTCTGTTTGTGGAGCAGAGCAAGAATATTTTGCTGTGGATCTAGACTTAGCTCAACAGCGACCTGATTTAATGTTTGCTAATCGTACCCTTCAAGGCGCTCGTCCTCCCAAGGGACAAGAACTTGAAGATCATTATTTTGGTTCAATTAAAGATCGTGTACTAGGCTTTATGCAAGACCTCGAATTAGAGGCTTTGAAATTGGGAATTCCCGTCAAGACTCGTCACAACGAAGTGGCCCCCAATCAATTTGAACTTGCTCCAATTTTCGAACAAGCCAATCTGGCTTCGGACCATAATCAATTGCTGATGGAACTTATGAAAGCCATTGGCGAGCGCCACGGCCTGGCGATTTTGCTCCATGAAAAGCCTTTTGCTGGAATTAACGGTAGCGGTAAACATTGCAATTGGTCTCTAGCGACCGATCAAGGCCAAAATCTTTTAGATCCCGGGAAGACTCCCGAGCAAAATTTACAGTTTATTTATTTTCTTACTGCTACGATCAAAGCAATTCATCGACATGGTGGACTTCTTCGTGCAGCGATTGCCTCGGCGGCTAATGATCATCGCCTTGGCGCCAACGAAGCGCCCCCTGCGATCATGTCTATTTTCTTGGGCGCTCAACTGAGCCAAGTCCTTAATATTTTTGAACGCGGAGAAAGTAAAGGAACCGCGGGTAAGGGAATTCTAAGTTTTGGTATACCCAATCTTCCTAATCTAGAAAAAGATGCCACAGATCGAAATCGCACGTCCCCCTTTGCTTTTACGGGAAATCGATTTGAATTTAGAGCCGTGGGTTCCTCTCAGCCCATCGCCTTTCCTTTAATGATCATTAACACCGCGGTCGCGGAAGCGCTCCATGAGCTAAATCATCAGGTGAAGCAAGATGAGGCTCAATCGGGCGATATCCTAGTTTCCATTATTAAAGTGGTTCAGAAGACGCTAAGCGAAACCAAGTCCATTCGCTTTGAGGGTAATGGCTATTCCGATGAATGGAAACAGGAGGCGGCTCAGCGAGGTCTCCCACAAGCTGAAGACACCGTTGCTGCCCTCAAGATCTGGGAAGAACCTCAGGTTCAATCACTCTTTGTTAACGGTGGAATTTTTTCCACCCAAGAACTCGAGGCTCGACTTCATATTCGTCATGAACAATACCAAAAAGCACTCAATATTGAAGCACAAGTCTTACGAGAAATGACCGAGACCCTTTTGATCCCGAGTATTCTTAGCGATATCGGAGACAAATCTCAATCCATCAAATATGCCATGGATGCCGGTCAGTCCACCCTCACAAAAGAAAGTCCCATAGGCCAAATGATTGGCCGTCAGGTCAATCTATTAAACCAAGCGCAAAGTGAAGTGATGAAACTCAGAGAACTACTAGGTCGCGCTGAGAATCAATCGGACATGCATGCCCGTACGGAGATATTTGGCCGTCAAGTCAGGCCTGCCATGGATCAATTGCGCTACACCCTTGACGAACTCGAAGAATTAACGGACGCGACTTATTGGCCGATCCCTAAATACCGAGAACTTTTAGCGCCTCTCAGTTAAACCCCTTTTCGATTTTGGATTCGTTCGACAATAGCCGTCGTGCTCTCACCTTCGCTAAAGGGAAGGAGTAAGACCTGTCCACCCCGAGACTCAACGATGTCTTTTCCGACGACTTCGTGAGCTTGGTAATCACTTCCCTTAAAAAGTCGATCGGGCTGCAGCTGGGCAATCAAACTGGCCGGCGTATCCTCAGTAAAAAAAATAACGGCATCCACACATCGGAGAGCTTCGAGAATTCTAGCTCGTGAGTGTTCGTTTTGAAGGGGTCGGGTCAATCCCTTAAGTTTACGAACTGAGGCGTCAGTATTGAGTCCGACTACTAAAAAATCGCATGCCTTCCTCGCTTGGCTCAAGTAATCAACATGCCCTGCATGGAGAAGATCAAAACATCCATTCGTAAATCCTAGGATACGTGTCCGCGACACTATGTCCCATTCGGGGATTTGATCGAAGAAGGCTTTTGCATCTCTGAAGATTGCCATGATTTATTATGTACACGGCGGTGATCAAACTATACTGAAAACTCCATTAGGTTAGAACGCTATGCCTTTATATGAATATGAATGCCGACACTGTGGGACCAAGATTGAAAAACTTGAGTCCATGACGGCCCCACGGGAACAGGATTGCGGGGCTTGCGAGACACCCCTAGGTCTTCATCGCATCACGAGCCTTACCTCTTTTTCGCTCTCGGGGGATGCTTGGTATTCAGGAGGCTATTCCCGAGAAAGTAAGACCCCCGCACCAACGACCAAAGCAGAAACGGCCCCTGCATCATCTCCCAACCCCACGTCCCCCACCTCTCCTCCTGCTGCCACGTCCGCACCAGCGGTAACACCTTCCGGAGATAAAAAGCCTTAAATAAAGTGTTCTCAGGCACCCTAGAAACCCCTAAGATACGCATCTTCCAACGGGTTTTGCCTTGACGATTGGGTCGAGAACGATAAACTAATAGGTTCATGCTTCCCCTCCGGGAAGGCGTGGTCTTCACGCCCAATGTCTTACACCTGAGACCGCTTGGTTTTTTGTTTTTCTTACTATTTCAAGGAGGATGGTTTGCCCACCATCAGTCAACTCATTCGCCAAGGGCGAAAATCATACGAGTCCAAAACGAAGAGTCCCGCATTGGACGCTTGTCCTCAAAAACGCGGTGTCTGTACGCGTGTCTTCACGACCACCCCCAAAAAGCCTAATTCGGCTTTAAGAAAAGTAGCTCGTGTTCGCTTAACCAATGGGGTTGAGTGCACAACTTATATTCCCGGCGTCGGACATAATCTCCAAGAACATAGCATCGTCCTGATTCGTGGAGGTCGCGTGAAGGATCTTCCGGGCGTCCGTTATCACATCGTCCGTGGCAGCTTAGACACTACGGGTGTGGAAAATCGAAATCAATCTCGTTCTAAATATGGCACCAAGCGTCCTAAAGCGGGCGCAGCTGCCAAGAGTTAAGGGAGCACAATTTTATGGCGCGTCGTTCGTCTCCTCCTAAAAGAGAAATTCTTCCCGATCCTGTTTATCAATCCCTGGTGGTCAGTAAGTTCGTTAATATTCTGATGGAACGCGGCAAGAAACAAGTGGCCGAAAATATTCTTTACGGTGCCTTGGAAATTGTGGGTAAAAAATCAGGTAAAGAGCCTTTAGACGCCTTTCAGACGGCCCTCAACAATATCAAACCGAGTGTCGAAGTGAAAAGTCGTCGCGTGGGCGGTGCTACCTATCAAGTTCCGGTGGAGGTCCCCCAAAGTCGTCGTCAGTCGTTAGCTATGCGTTGGTTGAAAACATACTCGGCTGAGCGGGGTGAACGTACGATGAAAGATAAACTAGCCGCTGAGATCTTAGATGCATTGAATGCTCGAGGCGCTTCAGTGAAGAAAAAAGATGACGTCCATAAGATGGCTGAAGCCAACAAAGCTTTCGCTCACTTCCGCTGGTAATTTTTTTCTTCTCTTCAATTTAAGGAGTTTCACTTGGCTCGCACTGCACCGCTTGAACATTATCGAAATATTGGAATTATGGCTCATATCGATGCCGGAAAAACGACGACGACTGAGCGCATTCTTTATTACACCGGAAAAATTCATAAGATTGGCGAAGTGCATGACGGTTCAGCAACAACCGATTGGATGGTTCAAGAACAAGAACGAGGCATTACCATCACGTCTGCGGCCATAACCGCAACATGGACTCCTCAAACCGGAGCCATGACGGGCACCGAGCACCGCATCAACATTATCGATACACCAGGCCACGTGGATTTCACCGCTGAAGTTGAACGTAGTCTACGTGTGCTAGACGGCGCAGTCTTTGTTTTGTGTGCCGTGGGTGGAGTTCAGCCGCAATCTGAGACGGTCTGGAGACAGGCAAACAAGTACGGGGTGCCCCGCATTGCTTTTGTAAACAAAATGGATCGTATTGGAGCCGACTTCAATCGTTGTGTGGAAATGATGAAAACTCGATTGAAAGCCAAGCCATGTCCGATCCAAATTCCGATTGGTGCTTCCGATACTTTTAAAGGCGTCATTGATCTCGTATTAATGAAAGCTCTCACCTTCGACGAAGGCGATAAGGGCTTCAAAGTGATTTATGGGGATATTCCTTCGGACATGATTGAAGAAGCCAAAGATTGGCGTGCCAAGATGATCGAAATGGTCGCGGAAACTTCGGATGAATTAATGGAAAAGTATCTCGGGGGTCAAGAACTCACGGAAAATGAAATCCGGGAAGGGATCCGAAAAGGATGCATTACGCTTGCCTTTACCCCAATGACGTGTGGATCCGCCTTTAAAAATAAAGGCGTACAGCCCATGTTGGATGCGGTCGTCAATTACATGCCTTCTCCGCTTGACGTGCCCGCCATCAAAGGACTGACGGAAGAGGGCGAACCTCAGGAACGACCTGCCGATGATCAGGCTCCTTTTAGTGCGCTCGTTTTTAAAATCGCCGTCGATCCATTCGTAGGAAGTCTATCTTTCATCCGAGTCTACAGCGGCGTCTTAGCCTCAGGCTCGAGTGTCTACAATCCCAATAAACGTCGCAATGAACGCATTGGTCGATTGCTGCAAATGCATGCCAATAAACGTGAAGATATTCAAGAAGTTCGCACCGGGGATATTGGAGCCGTGGTGGGTCTTAAAGATATGCTCACGGGCGATACGATTTGCGATGAAAACCATCCTGTCATTTTGGAATCAATGAATTTCCCTGATCCTGTGATTCAGGTTGCCATTGAACCCAAGACGAAGGCCGATCAAGAAAAAATGGGTGTAGCTTTGTCGCGTTTAGCCCAAGAAGATCCCACCTTCAAAGTGAAATCTGATCCCGAGACCGGTCAGACCATCATTGCGGGTATGGGTGAGCTCCATCTAGAAATCATCGTTGATCGTATGATGCGAGAGTTTAAAGTCGATGCTAACGTCGGTAAGCCCCAAGTGGCGTATCGTGAAACGATTCGTAAACGAGTGGAAGCCGAAGGTAAGTTTGTTCGTCAATCGGGAGGTCGAGGTCAATACGGACATGTTCGCCTGATCATTGAGCCGAATGAGCCTGGCAAAGGCTATGAATTCATTAACGAAATTAAGGGCGGCGTGGTTCCGAAAGAATACATTAAGCCCACCGATCAGGGTATACGTGAAGCTTGCGAGAGCGGCGTCTTAGCGGGATTCCCGGTGGTCGATGTGAAAATTACCCTCTACGACGGAAGTTACCACGACGTGGACAGTAGCGAAATGGCCTTCAAGATCGCTGGCTCCATGGGATTTAAATCGGGCTGTGAAAAAGCGACTCCCGTTCTTTTAGAACCCATCATGGCCGTCGAAGTTGAAGTCCCGGAAGATTACATGGGTGACGTCATTGGAAATCTAAACAGTCGTCGTGGCCAGATCGAAAACATGGAAGACCGAGCGGGCTCAAAGATTATTACATCCAAGGTGCCCCTAGCTGAAATGTTTGCATATTCCACTACGCTTCGATCCATGACCCAAGGTCGTGGAACCTACACCATGGAATTCTCTCACTATGCTGAAGCGTCTAAAAGTGTCGCTGAAGAAGTCATTGCTAAGCAAAAGGGAACCAAATAAGTTGCCTTAGCAGCTGGTCCCATACCCCAACGGAACCTAGCCTTGGGTTGGGTTTCGCGGGGTGTTAGACCTCCTAGGGGGCCAACCCCCTTATATATTCGGGGCTTAGAAGAAAAAACTCCTTGATGAATCAGGGTTTTTTGTTAATCTAATGGGCTCGACCTATTGATAACTTTTGGTTCCTTTGGGTCACCCACTGTGGGCGGTTTAAGCGCCCCTCATCTAAGGACGGTTTGTCCGTCCCAATGGAGAGAACATGAAGGATAACATTCGCATCCGCTTGCGCGCCTTTGACCATCGTTTACTCGATCAAAGCGCCAAGGAAATTGTAGAGACTGCCAAGCGGACTGGTGCGCTTGTAGCAGGCCCAATTCCCTTGCCTACCCGCATCAATAAATACACAGTAAATCGATCGCCTCACGTTGATAAAAAATCACGCGATCAATTTGAAATTCGTACTCACAAGCGCTTACTGGATATTCTCCAACCTAACCAAAACACGGTGGATACCCTGATGAGACTCGATCTGCCTGCGGGCGTCGAAGTCGAAATCAAGGTCTTCAGTCGTGAAGGCAATCGGTAAGGAGCGCGGACGATGAAACCAGGAATTATTGGTAAAAAATTGGGCATGACTCAAATCTTTAATGAAACGGGTCAAATTGTGCCTGTCACAGTGATCCAAGCGGGTCCTTGTATTGTTGTTCAACGTAAAACCTCTGATAAAGATGGCTACGAAGCCATTCAAATTGGTTACGTGGATCCCTCAGGCGTGAAGGGTGAGGGTAAATCCTCTCGTATTTCCCGTGCTGAGCGCATGCATGCCGAATCCAAAGGGGTTCAGGCGGTGCGTGTACTTCGCGAACTCAAAGTTGAAAAAACGGACGAAGCCAAACCCGGTGATCAAGTTTTAGTCACCTCTTTCCAAGAAAAAGCTCTCGTCCATGTCACGGGTGTTAGCAAGGGAAAAGGTTTTGGAGGTGTTGTCAAGCGCCATCATTTTGCCGGTGGTCGAGCAACCCATGGATCCATGCATCATCGGGCACCCGGCTCCATTGGTGGGTCCTCCAACCCTAGTCGTGTTTTCCCTGGTATGCGCATGGCCGGTCACATGGGTCATGAGCAAGTTACGGTTCGTAATCTTGAAATTGCCAAAATTGATTCTGAAAACAACCTCCTACTCATCAAAGGTGCCATTCCGGGACCTAAAGGTGGCTATGTGGTTATCAGGCAGGAGGCTTAATCATGACTTCCTTCCAACATCCTGTTCTCTCCTTGAATGGTAAACCTTCAGGTTCGGTGGATCTTCTATCCAATGTTTTCCAAGTGAAAGAGATCAATACGCATCTGATTTGGGAAGCGGTTCGTCATTTCTTAGCAAAACGGCGCGCTGGTACAGCAAAGACTAAAGATAAGTGGGAAGTTTCTGGTTCCGGACGAAAACTCTGGAAGCAAAAAGGAACCGGCCGCGCTCGTGTGGGATCCATTCGTTCTCCTCTGTGGAAGGGCGGAGCAACGGTTCATGGACCTCACCCACGTTCCTTCGACTACGCATTTCCGAAGACGGCTCGTCGCGCTGCTCTTCGCAATGCGTTGTCGCAGAAACTGTCGGAAGGAAAAATTCTTGTTGTGGATGGCTGGAATTTAGAAAGCCACAAAACTCAACAACTTCAAACGACTCTCGAGGGTCTTGGCATCAAAGGCAAGGCTCTCCTTGTTGGCTCTGAAGAAAAATTAATTCGGGCTGCGGGTAATCATCCCAAATTACAAACGGTTGATTCTCTGGGCGTCAATGTCTATGAGCTCATTAAATTCGACCAAATTGTATTTTCCAAAGAAGCCGTCTTGGCTTTACAAGAAAAGGTGAAACCATGACTTCCGTTTTTGATGTCATCCGAAAACCGCTGCTCACGGAGAAAAATCAAGGTCTCCGCGATAAAAATATCCAGGTCTTTGAAGTAGCAGCCTGGGCTACCAAGCATCAAATTCAAGAAGCGGTCGAATTACTCCTTCAGGCGAAGGTTAAAAAAATTCGCACCGTGAATCTTCCTCTTCAAACCAAACGACTTGGCCGTTTTGTCGGTGTTTCCGGTAAACGTAAAAAAGCTTATGTCGAACTTGCCGAAGCTATCAAAGCGGAGAGCAACTAACTTTTAGGGCGGACAACTTGCCATCATCGCCCAGAATCACCGGCACAAGGACATGCATATGAGTATCAAACAACTGAGACCCACGACTCCCGGACAGCGCGGCATGTCGAAGCAAGGTTTTGAAGAAATCACAACTCAAAAACCTGAGCGATCTCTGCTGAGTAAAATGAACCGAACAGGCGGTCGCTCTAATACGGGCCGGATTACCACTCGTCACATGGGGGGCGGTCATAAGCGCCAATATCGCATCATCGATTTCAAACGTAACAAGTTCGATATCCCCGCAAAAGTTCACTCCATCCAGTACGACCCCAATCGTACTGCCCGCATCGCTTTACTGGTCTATGCGGACGGCGAAAAGCGCTACATCTTGGCTCCCGATGGACTTGAAGTGGGACGAACGGTTCACTCAGGAACGAAGTCCGATATCTTGATCGGCAATGCTCTAGCTATCCGTTATATTCCCGAAGGAACCGAAATCCATAACATTGAATTAAAGCCGGGCAAGGGTGGACAAATTTGTCGCGCAGCCGGATCGTTTGCTCAGGTTTTAGGCAAAGAAGAAACCTATGCTCAAGTGCGCCTCATGTCAGGTGAAGTTCGTAAAATTCACCTCGACTGTATGGCCACTATTGGAAAAGTGGGCAATCTCCAGCACGAGAATGTCCATTTGGGTAAAGCCGGTCGTCGTCGATGGTTGGGCGTTCGTCCCACAGTACGCGGAGTCGTCATGAATCCCGTGGATCATCCCCACGGCGGTGGCGAAGGTAAGACTTCAGGGGGTCGTCATCCGGTGACGCCTTGGGGACAGCCCACACGCGGTTACAAGACCCGTAAAAATAATCGCACCACCAAATATATCGTTAAACGTATCAATTAGGAGTTAGACCATGCCTCGTTCGCTAAAAAAAGGTCCTTTTGTTGACGCCCATCTCTTAAAGAAAGCGGAAACCGCCCAAGCAGAGAATGATAAGCGTGTGATTAAAACTTGGTCGCGCCGGTCAACTATTGTGCCGTCCATGATCGGTCTTACTTTTAATGTTCATAATGGTAATAAATTTATCCCTGTCTATATCACTGATAATATGATCGGTCACAAATTAGGTGAGTTTGCTTTGACCCGTACCTTCAAGGGTCATCCTGAGAAAAAAGCTGAAGTGAAAGCGGTCGGAGGAGCTTAATCATGATTGATATCGTATCTACCGCCTCCGTTAATAGTCTTCGTGGCTCAGCCCAGAAGGCCCGTCTCGTTGCCGATCTTATCCGAGGTCGCAAAGTGGGCGATGCTCAAGGTCTGTTGCTCTCGAGCAAAAAATATGCCAGTGAGCCTGTGAAAAAATTACTCGATTCGGCCATTAGTAATGCCGTTAATAAAAATCCATCCATTAATCCTGATGAACTCATGATCCAAACCATTTTTGTTAATGAAGGGTTTCGCATGAAGCGGGTCCGACCTGCCCCTATGGGTCAAGCCTATCGAGTCCAAAAGCGTATGTGCCACATCACCATTCAACTGGCGACAAGCCCTGTTGCTGTAGGTAAGGAGTAATCATGGGTCAAAAAGTACATCCTTACGGATTCCGCCTCATTGCGAAGCGCAATTGGCACAGCAAGTGGTTCTCTAAGCGTGATTATGCAGTCCTTCTTCATGAAGACCTCAAGCTCCGCAAGGAACTAAAAGGTCAATTGGATGGACTCAATGCCATGATTTCAAAAATTGATATTGATCGTGCAGCTGATAAAATCACGGTTCGTATTTTTACCGCCCGACCCGGTATTGTCATCGGCCGTAAGGGAACTGAAATTGATAAGTTACGAGATGATCTCCAAAAGCGTTTAAATCGAGCTGTCGCTGTTGAAATCCAAGAAATCAAGAAACCCGAAGTGGATGCTCAGTTGATTGCTGAAGGTGTGGCGCAGCAGCTTGAGCGTCGTATTGCCTTCCGTCGTGCTATGCGCAAAGCGGAAGAGGCAGCCATTCGTTTTGGAGCCCGCGGTTTTAAGATTAAAGTCTCAGGTCGACTCAACGGTGCTGAAATTGCCCGAACCGAAGATTTCTTGTCAGGCCAAATGCCTCTCCAAACCATTAAAGCCAACATTGATTATGGGTTTGCAGAAGCGAAGACTACCTACGGCATCATCGGTATCAAAGTGTGGATCAATATGGGTGAAGCACCCGTAGAAACGGTTAAGAGGTAAGCCATGTTGATGCCCAAAAAAGTCAAACACCGCAAATCTCAAAAAGGTCGAACTAAGGGTCCTGCCACCCGTGGCACCGAACTCTCCTTCGGTGATTTTGGATTAAAAGCCATGGCTCATAGTCATATTACAAACCGCCAAATTGAGGCGGCTCGTATTGCAATGACGCGTCACATTAAGCGTGGTGGAAAAATCTGGGTTCGGATCTTTCCTGATCGACCTACCACGGCTAAGCCTGCGGAAACCCGAATGGGATCCGGTAAAGGCGCACCGGATGGTTGGGTAGCGGTCGTTCGTCCCGGCCGAATTCTTTTTGAAATGGAAGGGGTCACTGAACAAATTGCTCGCGAAGCGTTAGCTCTCGCTCAGCAGAAACTATCGGTATCAACGCTTTTCATTTCACGTACACCCCCTGAGGAATAGGAGACCTGATGAGTAAAAAGAATCCATTTTCAGATCTGACAGCGAAGAGTATGGAAGAACTAGCTCAGCTGGAAGTTGAAAATACTGCCAAGGGTTTTACCCTCCGATTTCAAAATAGTTTAGGTCAAGTTGAAAATAACGCTGAAATTCGCAAAGCTCGTCGCCAAGTGGCCCGTGTCAAAACTGCGATGCAAGTTAAGTTGAAATAGGGAGTTCGACTATGAGTCTTAAAAACAAAATGACACGATCGGGCGTAGTGGTCTCAAATAAAACCGAGAAAACCGTCGTGGTTCGCGTCGAGCGCGTCTTTCAACATGCACTCTATGATCGAACCGTTAAACAATCCAAAAAACTGATGGCTCATGATGAATCCAATGCGCTAAAGATCGGGGATAAGGTCAAAATTGTTGAATCTCGTCCTCTTTCTAAGCGTAAAAGATGGACTGTCATTGAAGTCCTCGAGAAAGCAGGAGAGTAAGTCATGATTCAGATGGGGTCTATGCTGACTGTTGCCGATAATTCCGGCGCTAAAAAAATCTGTTGCATTCTGCCTCTCGGCGGAGGCGTAGGGGTCACTGCAGAAATCGGTGATGTCATTACCGCATCCGTCAAGGAAGCCATTCCAGGCGGGACCGTTAAAAAGAAAGATGTTGTTCAAGCGGTCATTGTCAGGCAGCGTAAAGCTTTCCGACGAAAAGATGGATCGTACATTCGTTTTGATGAAAACGCGGCCGTTCTTATCAAAAAAGATGGCGAGCCAATCGGCACTCGTGTCTTTGGTCCCATCGCTCGTGAACTTCGAGAAAAGAAATATATGAAAATCATTTCTCTAGCACCCGAGGTGATCTAATGGCAAACCAACGACTTAAAAAAGGCGATCAAGTTCTTGTTACAACAGGTAAAGATAAGGGAAAAACAGGTGTTATTTCCAAAATCTATGCCGATAAGAATCGCGTTGTTGTTTCGGGTATCAATATGATTAAAAAAACAGTCAAGCGTAATCCTCAAACGGATGAGCCCGGCAAAATCGTGGAGCAAGAAGCTCCGATACATGTTTCAAATGTCATGTTCTTTGATAAGAGCGGAAAACCCACGCGTAAGCGTCCTTCTGCTTAATTTCACTAGGCTTTCTCCCTCTTCTATGGGAGTATAGTCATTCGGTCTTAGCCTCGGTTAAGCCCCTTACAATTGAGATCGAAGGGAAACGGTTCCCACAGGTTCCAAGCCCCTTTGTACTCCCGAACCCCCGAGCAATGAGCTCGCGGAAATGGAGGTCCCATGTCGTCAGCGACAACCCCGCGTTTACATACGCTATATCACACGAAAGTCATTAGCGAACTCAAGAAGGAATTTGGGTTCAAGAGCACTATGCGTGTCCCCCGTGTTCAAAAAGTAGTCATCAATATGGGTGTGGGTGATGCCACACAAAACATTAAGATTCTTGATGTTGCCGTGGAAGAACTAACAGCGATTGCGGGTCAAAAAGCCGTCGTTCGTAAATCCAAGAAAAGTATCGCAACTTTCAAATTACGTGAAGGAATGCCCATTGCCTGCATGGTAACTCTCCGCGGTGCTCGTATGTGGGAATTTATGGATCGACTGTTTAACTTGAGTCTTCCCCGCGTTCGTGATTTCAGGGGGGTTCCTTCTAAGTCCTTTGATGGTCGAGGTAACTTTACCCTGGGCCTTAAAGAGCAGTTAATTTTTCACGAGATCGATTACGCCAAGGTCGACAAGATCAAGGGTATGAACATCACGTTTGTGACCACCGCTCAGACCGATGCTGAGGCTCAATCCTTATTGAGTCATCTCGGCATGCCCTTTCGTAAATAGGAGACCCCATGGCTCGTATTTGTAAGATTGTAAAAGACGAAAAGAAGCCCAAATTCAAAATTCGTCATCGCAACCGCTGTAAGAGTTGCGGTCGTCCACGAAGTTACATGCGAAAATTCGCCCTTTGTCGTTTGTGTTTCCGTAAATTAGCCCTCGCTGGCATGTTGCCCGGCGTTCAAAAATCCAGTTGGTAAGGAACGATTATGTACACAGATCCTATTGCTGATTACCTCACTCGCTTGCGCAACGGTTTGATGGCCGGCCATGATGCCGTAGTTATTCCTGCAAGCAAAATTAAAATGGCTATTTCCGAGATCCTCAAAAAAGAAGGCTATATTCATTCCTTCAAACAAATTGACCATGAGGGACGTAACTACGTCGTAGTGAATTTGAAATACGCCAAGGATCGCAAGAGCGTTATTCATGGCGTGCGTCGCGTTTCACGACCGGGTCTCCGCGTCTACAAGAACTGCGAGAGTATTCCTCAAGTGAACGGCGGCCTTGGAATCTCCATTCTGTCTACTCCCAAAGGTGTGTTGTCTGATCGAGAAGCCCGTAAATTAAATGTGGGCGGCGAAATCCTCGCCTCCGTCTGGTAATCCCCCTCCTGAAACAGGCTTAAGGCCTCTAATCTAAGGAAAAAAACATGTCACGCGTTGGAAAAAAAATCATTCAACTTCCCAAGGGCGTTAAAGTGACCGTCCAAGGAATCCTTGCTACAGTCGAGGGTCCCAAAGGTAAGATCAACTGCCCAGTTCCTTCTCAAATCAGCTTCGATATCCAAGCGGAGACCATCCAAATTAATCGAGCCAATGAAGACGCCCAAACGAAGGCTTACCATGGGCTTGTTCGTGCCCTGGTTCAAAACGCCATCACTGGAGTAACCATTGGTTTCAAGAAAGATCTTGATATCGTGGGTGTCGGGTACAAAGCGGCCCTCGAGGGCAAAAAACTCCGTTTAGATCTAGGCTACAGCCATCCAATTTTTTATGAGATTCCTCAGGGGATTGAAGTTGCCGTTGAGAAATTAACCCACGTTACTGTCTCAGGTTCTGATCGACAACTTGTCGGCCAGGTTGCCGCAGACATTCGTAAATACCGCAAACCTGAGCCCTACAAGGGTAAGGGTGTTATGTACACCGGTGAAGTGATTCGTCGTAAAGCCGGTAAGACCGGAAAGTAGGGAGCTAACCAATGGCCAAAAGCATGAACGAACAACGATTACAAACTCGAAAACGCATCCGTGGTCGTGTATCGGGTACCGCCGACAAACCTCGTTTGACAGTCTATAAGTCCCTTCAGCGTATTTATGTTCAAGCTATTGATGATGCTCAAGGCGTCACCCTAGCGACGGCGAGCACCCTGGAGAAGGACTTGCGATCCAAAGTAAAAAGTGGCTCTAACATTGAGGCAGCCAAAATCGTTGGCCAACAAATTGCCGCTCGTTTGAAAGAAAAAGGTATCACCACGGTGGTGTTCGATCGGAATGGTTATGTCTATCACGGCCGGGTGAAAGCCTTGGCGGATTCGGCTCGCGAAGCCGGTCTCACGTTCTAGGGGAATATATGGCAAAAGAGTTCAAAGAAAAAAACGATCCCAATGCACAATTTACAGCGGATCTTCAGAATGATGGCTATAAGGACCAAGTCGTCTACATTGGTCGTGTGACAAAAGTGGTCAAGGGCGGTAAAAATTTCTCCTTTTCAGCACTTGTTGTTGTGGGTGATGGCAAAGGTAAAGTGGGCTTTGGTTTAGGTAAAGCCCTCGAAGTCCCCTCTGCTATTAAGAAAGGGATACAATCTGCCAAGCGCAATATGATTGATATAAAAATTACTTCGACGGGTTCGATCGCTCATCCGATCACGGGAACATTTGGTGCTGGATCAGTGCTGCTCAAACCTGCTCCCGAAGGAACCGGTATTATTGCTGGCGCCGCTGTGCGTGCGGTGATGGAAGCTGCGGGAATTCAAAATGTCTTGACCAAAAGCTTAGGCTCCTCTAATCCCCATAACGTCGTTCGCGCTACTTTTGATGGCCTCTCTTCCCTAATGGATCCTTATACCGTTGCTACGGATCGCGGTATAGAACAGGCGGAGCTCTAATATGGAAAACTTGCTGGGCAAAAACGTTATTATTACGCTTCGTAAATCTACGATCGCTACGGTCCCTAAGCACCGCGAATTTATTCGCACCCTAGGTCTCCGTCGCCCTGGTGATCAGCGAGTGTGTACATATACCGCTAATATCCATGGGATGGTCAAGCAAATTGGCTATCTTGTTGATGTTGTTGTGAAGGGATAAATTATGAAACTCAATGAATTGCGCCCCGCTGAAGGCAGCACTCAAAATCGAAAACGACTGGGTCGCGGTAAGGGCAGTGGTCTAGGTAAAACATCGGGTCGTGGAGAAAAAGGACAAAAGTCTCGTTCTGGTTACCGCAGTCGCCGTGGATTTGAGGGTGGTCAGATGCCTTTAGTGCGTCGACTTCCCAAGCGCGGATTTACTAATGCGCTAAAGGAAAAAACACAGGAAATCACACTCTCGACCATCAGTTCTCATTTCAAAGAAGGTGAGACTGTCAGCATTGCAACTCTGAGCAAGAAAAAGATACTCTCCTCTCATATAGAGCGCATCGTAGTCTTGGCAAGTGGTGAGCTTAAAGTGAAAGTTACCGTTGAAGCCCACCGAGTGACGGAAGGTGCCCGTAAAGCGATTTTGGCTAAGGGTGGAACCATCAACGATATTCGTGAAACCAAAGCCAAGTAAGCCTATTTTCTAGGTCCTGCGAATGAATCTTTTCAAAAACTTATTTACTAATCCCGAACTTCGAAAGCGATTTCTGTTCACCTTGGGTCTTCTGGTGATTTACCGCTTAGGTATTCATGTCAGTGTTCCCGGGGTCAATGCTCAAGCGTTGACAGAAAGCCTCCAGCAGCAAGGCGGGGGTCTCTTTGATGTGATCGATTTGTTCTCAGGGGGTGCGCTCAAGAAATTTTCTGTCTTTGCTCTTGGAATCACGCCCTACATCACTGCAAGTATTGTTTTTCAATTGATGACTGCAGTCGTTCCCTCCCTAGAGCAACTTCAAAAAAAAGAAGGGGAAGCGGGACGTGAAAAAATTAATCAATGGACACGTTATGCGACAGTTCTTTTAGCCTTCATTCAAGGATTTGGTATTGCAGCCTTGGCTCAGAGCCAAGGACTTGATGTAGTTGCGAATCCTGGTCTCTCCTTCCGCCTATTAACGGCTTTTACCTTGGCTACAGGGACTATTTTTATCATGTGGCTCGGAGAACAGATTACAGATCGAGGCATTGGAAATGGAATTTCCCTTCTTATTTTTTCAGGAATTGTGGCCGGTCTACCCGAAGGCGTCTATACCCTCTCGACCATGTTTGGCAAATCACTAACTAATGCACCCGATGTTCCTCCCGCCGGTGTTTTCTTACTTTTATTGGCTTCCATGATTGTAGTTCTCTTGGTGGTTGTGATGGTCGAAAATGCGTTTCGACGTATTCCAATCCATTATGCGCGTCGAACAGACTCCGCCTCTATGGCTAGTCAAAAGAGTTCCTACCTTCCTCTTAAGTTAAATACGTCTGGCGTGATGCCGGTCATATTCGCGCAGTCCGTAATTTTCTTTCCAGCGACAATTGCTTCTTTTACAAAATGGGAGTGGTTAGCCCGTCTATCGGCTTACATTAATCCCTCGATCCATTTTTGGATCTATACCCCTATTTTTATCGCCATTGTTATCTTCTTTGCTTTCTTCTATACTTCGATCGTTTTTAACCCCGACGAAACAGCTGAAAATATGAAGCGCTCAGGGGGATATATTCCCGGCATACGGCCCGGTCAGGAAACCAGCATCTATATGGATTCAGTATTATCTAAGTTAACTTTTGCGGGAGCGATTTACCTGGGCATTATTTCTCTCGTCCCCCTGTTGATTCTTAACAATATTAATGGGTTGAATTTTTACTACGGAGGGACCTCCCTTTTAATCATTGTGGGGGTAGCCATGGATTTGGTCTCACAGCTTGAGTCTTATAACGTCATGCGTCAATATGATGGCTTTGTGACCCGGGGCCGGGTTCCCGGGCGCTCCTCCGGCTCAAATCCATGAAAATCCACATACTCCTAGGCCCTCCGGGCTCAGGCAAGGGGACCCAGGCCAAGCGCCTCGTGGAGAATTTCCCTTTGTTACATCTGTCGACGGGTGATATTCTGAGAGACGCGGTCTCGAAAGAGACGGTCCTCGGTCAGAAGGTAAAAACCATTATGGCTGAGGGTAAGTTGGTGGACGACAACATCATCAATGGTCTCGTTTTTGATCGACTCAAAGGTGAAACCCAAGATGTTTTGTTTGACGGATACCCCCGCACTTTACAACAAGCTGAAGCTCTCCAAGGTTATATTGCCCAAGAGGGTCATCAGTTAGGTCGGGTGGTCAATGTCGAAGTCCCCCAAGAGGTCCTAGAATCTAGGGTCGTTGGACGTCGCGTCTGCAGTAATGCAGCCTGCGGAGCCATCTTTCATCTAGATACTAAGTCTCCTCAAGTGTCAGGCGTTTGTGATTTTTGCAGAAGTCCCCTTCGGCACCGATCAGATGATACTTCGGAATCATTTAAACAACGCATGAATGAGTTCAATGCCACATTTTTACCCCTTGTCACTTTCTATAAAACATTTCCGGGTTTCGCTCCTTTCAACGGCAATCGAAATACCGAAGATGTCTTTCAATCCCTTTTAACCCTTTTCACGGAGACCCATTGAGTAAAGAAGAAGCCATAGAGCTCGAAGCTCGCGTGGTAGAAGCTCTCCCCAATGCCGTTTTTCGTGTCGAATTGGAGAACAAACACCAAGTTCTTGCACACATTAGCGGGAAAATGCGAAAAAACTTTATTCGCATCCTTCCAGGAGACAAAGTTCTCGTGGAAGTTACACCCTACGATCTCACCCGCGGTCGTATCACTTACCGCTTTAAATAGCACAACAGCTGTTGACCCGCGGTTTCCGGGCAACAGTGTTTGGGGGTCTTCCCCGGCGAAACCAGTCTTTAAAGAGTACGCGTTATGAAAGTTAGACCGTCGATAAAGAAACTATGTGAACACTGCAAGGTGGTTCGGCGCGAAGGCGTGATTCGAATAATCTGCAAGAAAAATCCAAAACATAAGCAACGTCAGGGTTAAGGAGAAACTATGGCTCGTATTGCAGGCGTCGATTTACCCGTTGAAAAACGAATTGAAATTGCGTTGACTTACATCTTCGGCATTGGTCGGGTCAAAGCTCATAGTATTTTAGATCGTGCTCGCGTGGATTATGGGATCAAGGTCCGCGATCTTTCAGAAGCCCAAGTTGGTGCCATTCGAAAAGTGATTACGGACTTTGAAACGGTCGAGGGAGATCTCCGTAAAGATATTAATTTAGATATCAAACGACTCACGGACATTGGAACCTACCGTGGTATTCGCCATCGTAAAAAACTCCCTGTACGGGGTCAGCGTACGCATACAAACGCCCGTACCCGTAAGGGTAAACGCAAGACTGTGGCAGGCGCCAAGAAAGCGACGGTTTAATTTATGGCTAAAGCACCGATGAATAAAGTTTCGGGCACGAAGAATGTTAAAAAGAAAGAAAAGAAGAACGTCCCACATGGGATCGCTCATATTCAGGCATCCTTCAACAACACCATCATATCTTTTTCAGACCCCATGGGAAATATCCTGTGCTGGGCTTCCAGCGGCAATCAACAATTCCGCGGTACCCGTAAAGGAACCCCCTTTGCCGCTCAGGTTGCTTCAGGTATTGCTGCTGAAGCTTCTAAGGAGCACGGCGTCCGTTCGGTGGATGTTCGCGTTAGTGGTCCGGGAGCTGGTCGTGAAAGTGCTATTCGAGCGATCAATGCTGCAGGGATTGCTGTAACCAGTATTCGCGACGTTACGCCCATCCCTCACAACGGTTGTCGTCCCCCTAAGCGTCGACGAGTATAGGAGAAAATTATGGCTCGATATATTGATGCAGTTTGCCGACTTTGCCGACGAGAGGGCATGAAGCTTTATCTCAAAGGAGATCGCTGTTTCAAGGAAAGTTGCTCTTTCGAGACGCGTAAAGGCAAAGTTCCTGGACAACACGGAGCTGCTAAAACGAAGAAACCCACAGGCTATTCCCTACAACTTCGAGAAAAACAAAAAGTAAAACGAATCTACGGTGTACTCGAAAAGCAATTCCGTCTCTATTTTGCCAAAGCCGATTCACGTAAGGGCGTGACGGGTCATAACCTCTTATCCTTTTTGGAAAGTCGACTCGATAACGTGGTTTATCGCTTAGGTTTTGCTCCGAGCCGTACAGCCGCTAGACAAATGGTAATGCATGGGCATGTCATGGTGAACAGCAAGCGTGTAGATGTACCTTCTTTCCAGGTCAAGCCTGGTGTCGCTGTAGAACTTGGAAATAAAGCCAAAAGTAATGAAACAGTTAAAGCCAATTTAGAGATAGCTGCTGGTCGCGGCATTCCCAAGTGGTTATCCCTCGACGCCACTACCTTCAAAGGTCAAGTCCTTGCTAATCCTACTCGTGAAGACATCACGCTTGAAATTAATGAACAGCTCATCGTTGAGCTTTACAGCAAATAACATAAGGGGTCCCCATGCTTAGTCTTATTGATTTTCAACGTCCTCGTTTTTCTGAAACTACCCTTTCGGGTGAGAACGATTCGTACGGCGAATTTGTTACCTTTCCTTTTGAGCGTGGTTTCGCAACAACCGTCGGTCACAGTTTACGTCGCGTGCTCCTGAGCTCCATTCAAGGTGCTGGTATCACGAACGTTAAAATCAAGGGAGTTCAACACGAATTCTCCACGCTCCCTGGAGTTCATGAAGATGTCACCAACGTACTTCTGAACCTTCGAGCCATTCCTCTTCGACTCCATGGATCAGAATCCCAAAAAATCACCCTTTCCGCTAAAGGCGAAGGTGTTGTGAAGTCTTCATCTATTCAAACCAATCAAAATGTCGAAGTACTGGATGGAAATATTCATATCGCGACTCTAGGAGTGGACGGTGAGCTTGAAATTGAGATGGTCGTCAGTTCGGGCCGTGGATTTATCTCTGCTGATCGTAATCATAATGATGCTTTCGGATTGGGCTACATTCCAATGGACACCAATCATAGTCCGATTACCCGAGTCAACTATATGGTGGAGCCTGCCCGCGTTGGTCAAAGTACTGATTATGAAAAATTGGTGCTACAGATTTGGACCAATGGAACTGTCTCTCCTCGCGAAGCCCTTTCAGATGCTGCAATGATTCTGCGCGAGCATTATTTAGTGTTTGTCCGTCAGGATGAAGACTTTCAAGAAATTGAATCCGCACCAGCGACCCTTGCAGCTGAGACCAATTCTTGGTTAAGTAAGCCCGTGGAAGAACTTGAATTATCAGTCCGTGCCAACAACTGCTTACGTAATGCCATGATTTCCACCATCGGGGATCTGGTGGTTCGCACTGAATCCGAATTAATGAAAACAAAGAATTTTGGTAAAAAATCTCTTCAAGAAATTAAAGATGAGTTGAGCCGAATTGGGCTTTCTCTTGGTATGCGTTTAGAAACGGAAGTCTAAAAGCTCAAAACTCTGGAGTCGTTATGCGTCACAATGTTGCAGGTCGTCGTCTTGGTCGAGGAAGTAATCAACGTAAAGCTTTGATGAAAGATTTAGCAATCGCCCTTTTAAAATTTGAGCGAATTGAGACTACGCTACCCAAAGCTAAGGAACTTCGATCTTTTGTCGAACCTTTTATTACTCTTGCCAAAAAGGATACCGTTGCAAATCGTCGCCTAGTACTCTCTCGATTAGGAAATAAAGAAGTAGTGCAAAAGATATTTGGGTCTGATTTCATCAGTCGTTTCCAAAATCGTCCTGGAGGGTATACCCGGATTATTAAGGGATCCCACCGTCTTGGTGATGCGGCTGATATAGCTTTGGTGGAACTCGTAGACTATACGCTCCCAGCTGAAACACCTAAGGAAGAAAAAACGGATTAATCATTGGTAGAAAGACTGAAAAAGGCCCTTGGGGGCCTTTTTCATGGGATTTACACGGTCAGTTGGGTCTATGCTATCTTTTTGAAAGGGACAATTTCCCTGGGAGATATCATATGGAAAATCTTTTGAAAGTACTTAGCGTACTAGAGCATGCTGCTTATGCGCTCGCACTTCTTAGCTTTGTCGGCTTTGGCTTGGATGCCGAAAGAGGCCTCTTCTTAGCCGTCTTGGGCCTTGCTTGTGCTCGCTGGCAAGACACTCTAGGAAAAAAATAAATCGTTTTTATAGTCAATATGAGCAATAAAAAAGAGGCCTTTGTGCCTCTTTTTTATTGTTGAATACGCTAGTTGGTTTTTTCTGTAGAGGGTTCACTCAATCTATAGATTTCGTAAAGGGTTGGATAATCACGCTTTTCAACTTTTCCTGGATCCTTACAAAATGTTTCCATTGCTAATTTGATAGCAGATGGTTCACCCTCGAGTTCTAAATAAAGACCAAAGGGAGTCTCGTCGATACATGCCGTGAGTTCAGGTCGATTCCAGATCTCTCTATGCTTGATCATCGTAAGCATGGGTTCATAGCCCAAATACCTGAGGATGGACTCCATTTCATCACGATCACTAACAATGACTTCGGATTCTGGGCGAATCTTGAACTCGCTGTGGGGTAATCTCGTCCCTTTATACGTTAATAATGTCTCACCTGCATAGACCCTCAGACGCAAGGCGGATTGTTTAGACCTCAGTAATCCATTCGAATCCCAAAGTGTACTGATCTCTTCTTGCATCTCGACTTCTTTTCTGAAGCCTAGACTTTCTAAAAGATCACGAGTAGAACTGATATTAGGAATGCGGATCTTTACTTCCGTTTCTAGCGCTGAATTGAATTTCATATGCGCCCTTTTTAAGATTTTGATTCTATCTCGTGGACTCGAACCCAAGGGTCGATTAAATATAGGGGAGCCACGAAGAGATAGATGAGATTTTTATAGGCCGAAGGGTTATTTTTATCATAGATACGATGACCAATGATCTGAATGACCCAGGACACCATAAAAATAGATCCAAGAGTAATCCATCCTATGTGACTGGAAATCCAACTAGAGAAAAACATAAAAGGGATCAAGATCAAGGCGGCTCTAGTGTGATGAGTAAGATAAAAGATTCCAATTCCCAACAAGGCCAGGTCACCAAGTCCATAACCCCTGAAGATGATCATGTTGAATAAACCGTTGAGAGATATGAAGATCAAGGGGATCCCAAAACAATGGATTAGGTGATTGGTAGGGTGGCGATGGTCACTCGCATAGCTTTGAAGCCATTGCCGGCAAGCGATCGAAGGCTGGGACCAGTGCAACATAGAACTAGGCTACTACATATTAATCGATTGTTTATGCACAGCTCGAGCCGCTTCAGGAAAGACTTCATTAAGCGTTGGGTGAGGATACATGGTGTGCATTAACGTTTGAACAGTGAACTCGCCCCCCATGAGCGCAACCGAAGAAGCAATTAATTCAGTTGCCTTGGGCCCGATAATATGGATGCCTAAAATTTCACCGTACTTTGTGTCAGAAACAATTTTGATAAAGCCATGGGCTTCTCCCAAAATATTGGCCTTAGCCATAGGCATAAAAGGAAATTGCCCGACGGCGACCTGATAGCCCTGATCTTTAGCATTTTTCTCCGTCAGTCCAATACTACTGACTTCGGGGTCACAATAAACACAACTGGGTACCCTTGTGTAATTGATGGGGTGCGGTTCAATTGATTTTCCCAGAGATTGCGCAGCATGTTCTGCCGCTACAATACCCTCATCGGATGCCACATGCGCCAACCAAGGCGTATTAACAATATCGCCGATGGCATAGAGACCCTCTTCGGCCGTCAGCATAACGTCATTAACTTGAACATAGCCTTTTTCCACTTTGGCACGTGTTGATTCAAGTCCAATTTTAGATGTGACCGGTGATCGACCTGCAGCGATTAAGAGATGACTTGCCTCAAGGCGATCATTGCACGCACCCGAGAGTTGACAGACGATAGATCCCTTTTTCTTCTCAACGGAAGTAATCTTTGTTTTAACTTTGCAGTCAATTTTATAGGACCGAGTAAATATCTTAGAAAGCTCGACTGAGATCGCTTCATCTTCGATGGGTAATAACCGATCTGCTAATTCAATCAGGCTTACTTTGGAGCCAAGACGAGCAAACGTTGATGCAAACTCCACTCCAATGGCTCCTCCTCCTAAAATCACCAAGTGGGACGGTAGGTTTGTAAGATCTAAGATATGATCACTGTTCAATACTTGCTGCCCATCCGTTTCAAGGCCTGGCAGCTCACGGGGCACAGACCCTGTAGCCAGAATAATTTTCTTAGCGCTATGGATTTCGGTTGTTTCACCTTTGACCTCAACTCTTCCTGAGCCCATTAATTTCCCGAATCCCTTTAAAATCGTAACCTTATTTTTTTTCATTAGAAAGTCAATACCCTTAGCATTTTTAATAACAATCTTGCCTTTGCGTGCGACGATGGCACTCAGATCCGCTTTCATTTTTGAGGTATCTACATTAGCGATACCAAATTCACTCAGGGAAGCCATTTGCTCGTATCGATGAGCACTTTCCAACCAAGTTTTTGCTGGAATACACCCTCGCCATAAACATGTCCCCCCGAGTCCACCATCTTTTTCTATGAGGGCTGTTTGGAGTCCCAGCTGAGCTCCTCTTATAGCAGCTACGTACCCACCTGGACCAGAACCTATAACGATCAAATCAAATTGAGCCATTACTCATCTCCTCGATCTTGCTCTCCTAATTATCCTACAAAGCAGAGGTTAAACGGTGGGCTGACTGAGATTCATTCGAATCTGTTTTTGAATCTCTCGCCATTGTCGCCAAGCTTCTCGTAGAACACGCCTTTCTTCAGCAACCTTGAGGCTCCATTCAGTTTTGATCTGGGCGAATGAGCGAGGGTCTTTTCTGTATTGGATTTTAATATCTTTATATTTTTGTCGACATTGCTCCATCGCACTTAAGCAACTTACAAGCCGTTCTTTGGTGTGTAATAAATGCTCTTCAAGCACTCCTCTTTTCTGAGATCTAACGTTGGAGAGTCTGGCCGATAGGCGCTCTTCTTCAGCATGGACTTTTGCCTTTTGCATTTCGGTTAACGAAACTGTTCTTAATCCATTGACTAACCCGGTCCAACTCAAAATCTTTAAGAGCCATTTTGTGGAGTCCCATTGATACCATCGCGCTCCATTTCGATAATCCCATTGCCATGTATGGTGAAAGTTGTGAAATCCCTCTCCATAGGTGAGTGGAGCTAGCAAGAAATTATCTTTGGCACTTTCATTGTTAGAATAGGGTTTTGTTCCGTACCAATGAGCCATTGAATTAATCAGAAAAGTTGTGTGATGGGTCACAACAATACGAAGCAGAACGCCAATGATCAAATAGCCCCAAAAATCCCCTATCGCAATTCCATACCAAATCGGAAGAGTTGAAAAAATACCGCCAATAATGAAATGATTACGATGCTGCCACATGACCATCGGATCTTTTTCAAGATCGGTAACACCAACTAAGGGTTTATCAGTGCTTTCCATTACCCATACCCAATGGGCGTGCCAAAATCCTTTTGAGATGGGGTATGGATCCCGCTCAGGATCCTCTGAGAATTGATGATGAATGCGGTGGTCACAAGACCATTTGAGAGCTGAATTCTCAAAACTAGCAGCGCCCATCACTAGCCATAAAAACCGAATCGGTGCGGAGGCTCGATAGGCCCGATGGGAAAATAGGCGATGGTAACCAGCACTAATAGCCGTCCCGATCATAAAGACCATCACCAAACATACAATCCATTCGGACCAAACAAAGCCATTGAGATAAAGATGAAGAGGAACTAAAACGATAGAAGCAACCAAAGTGCCTAACAGAAACCAGGTATTGAGTGGATTCCAACGGTTCGTCATGCGCTCTCTGATTTTAAGGGGATAAGTTTGATCTTATCTTGAATCGGTAGACCAGAAAGACTGATCATATAAAAAGATGAAAGTCAGCGAGAGGGCGATGGGGAAAAGGACCCAAACCGCACCCGTGGAAGGGTATTCACCCGCGAGAGGAATGCACGTTCGGATTAAAAGTAGGAGGGTGGAAAGTCCACATAACCATCCTCCACTCCTTCTCTTAAGTAGGACCAGCGCCAGGGGAAGTAATCCGAACCAGGACCATAAGAGGGCAAAGGTAAATTCCCAAGAAGCAGCTGTCCTCCAAGGATCGGTTAGAGAAAACCCATAGTGAGCGGCTAGTCTTTCAAGCACGAGCAGTACGATAAGAACCCATCGCCATGCCCCTGGATCATCGATCTTTGGTATATTTTTCATTATTCTATTCTGACGCAAAAACGCTTTGTGCGAAACTTAGGATATGGACAAATTGCTCTCTCCTAATCGACGCCCTTGGTACCTCAGAAGCACCCCCTTGATTTTCATCGGACTTCTTTTGGGTATTATTCTTGGAGGCTTCTTTCCCTCTGATCAGTATCCTTGGGCCTATCAATTTTTCAAATTTCTTTCCAAAGCATTCATCAGCCTTATTAAAAGTCTCATTATTCCCTTGTTGGTCAGCACAATCATCATTGGCATTGCTCAGACAGGTGATATCAAGGCTGTAGGCCGTATGGGAGGAAAAGCTCTTATTTACTTTGAAATTGTGACCACGATTGCTCTGTTTATTGGATTAGGGGTGGCTAATTGGATCCAACCTGGGAAAAATCTTCCCCTAGATTTATCAGGTCATTCAGCGGTTGTACTGAGTCAGGCTAAAAGTGGTTGGGATATTTTATTGCATGCCTTCCCATCTAATTTTTACAAGCATGCCGTCGAAGGGGATATCTTACCTGTGGTTATTTTTGCCGTGCTCTTTGGTATTGCCCTGACGCGTGTGGGAGAAAAAGGGAAATCAATAACTGCTTTCTTTGACTCAGTAGCTCAAGTTATGTTCAAGTACACCGATATGGTGATGACACTTACCCCCTTAGGTGTCTTTGGAGCCATGGCTTACAACGTGAGTCATATGGCGGCGGGTCATCAAGTTGGGGGTGTTTTCCTTCAAGGGTGGCCCGCAGTCGGCCATTTATTAAAGCAATACAGTGTTCTCGTGGGAAGTCTTTATTTTGCGTTGTTTATTTTATTTATATTGGTATTTGTTCCTATCATGTGGATCTGCAAAGTTAAAGTCTTTTCCTTCTTGAAAGCCATCAGCGACCCAGTCATTACTGCTTTTTCGACTGCTAGTTCGGAATCCGCACTTCCTAAATTACTAGAATCTATGGTCCGATTTGGTGTTCCACGTCGCGTAGCCTCATTTGTAATTCCCACAGGATACAGTTTCAATCTTGATGGCTCTACTCTCTATCTTGTTCTGGCAAGTTTAACAATTGCTCAAGCAGCCCATGCTGCTGATCCGGTGACTTTTCCCGCTATGTCTTTGGGAACACAGTTCATGATGGTTTTTGCTTTCATGCTCACTTCGAAGGGTGTCGCAGGGGTCCCTCGAGCAACCTTGGTAATTATTGCAGCTACCATCGCTAGTTTTCAGCTTCCCGGAGAAGCGGGTATTGCGATGCTGTTAGCCGTCGATGAAATTATGGATATGGCTCGAACGGCAATCAATGTGATGGGCAATGGATTAGCGACGGTGGTCATTGCAAAATGGGAAGGGGTTTTAGGTCAGCCTGAAACATCCGACAATATCTGAACAAATTGATGATGAAATATATTGCTTGGGATTTTGACGGAACACTAGTCGATAGTCGCCCCCTTATTAGAGCCGGCATGACTCATGCCCTCGAGACGCTAGGACTACCTGAATCTGTAGCTATTGATTGGCTGGCATGCGTAGGACTTCCTGTAGAAGAAGGCATTATTAAAACCTTCACCCCTCTTGGGCTTAAAGTAGAGGATGTTGTCAAGGCTTACCGAAGTTATCCCTACGCAGAAAACCTACACCTCATTCATCCCTTCGAAGGTATTCATAGTTTATTGAACGAACTTCAGAGTGAAAAAATACGCATGAGTCTCGCCACTTCAAAACGACGGATACCGCTAGAGCGTGAATTAAAACGCTTTGGTTGGGAGTCTTTTTTTGATATTTATGTGACTCCCGATGATGTCACATTTACTAAGCCTCATCCAGAGAGTTTGCATCAAATCAACAATTATTTTGGATGTACTCCTGATGAGATCGTGATGATAGGTGATACTGTCTATGATTTACAGATGGCCCACCAAGCGAGTGTTCCTTCCATTGCTGTCACCTATGGTTTTCACTCCCGTGAGCTGTTAAGCCAAGAGAGACCCCTAGCCACGGTTAACACGGTAGAAGATTTATGCGATGTGCTGAGGGCTTATGTCCTCTAAACTCTCCCATTTCAACCAAGACGGCAGACCTCAAATGGTGGATATTAGCCATAAGGTTTCAACCGCTCGTGTCTCTGTCGCCGCAGGTTATTTACAGCTGACTCCGGATATTGTTAGTGTGCTCCAACAGGGTTCGACCACTAAAGGAGATCCATGGGAAGTTGCCCACTTGGGGGCGACAGCGGGAGTCAAAGCCACACCTCTCAATATTAGTCTCTGCCATTCAGTCGTGATCGAAAATATTCAAATCGATCATCATCTAGACGCAGAGCAATATCGCGCATGGCTGTGTGTCACGGTTCAAGCTCAAGGTAAGACGGGTGTAGAAATGGAAGCTCTACATGGAGTAGCCATTGGTCTATTGAATCTCTACGATATGCTAAAGGCAGTCAGCCACTCGATGACGTTAGGGCCTATTCAGTTATTGTTTAAGTCAGGGGGAAAATCAGGAATTATCGCTAATTCTTGGGATATTTGCCCCTGGAAACCCCCCTCAAATTTGACGTAGGGAATTGCCCTATTACCAAGTAAAATTAAGGGTAGGCCTTTGTAGCGCTTCGCCTGAATGATTTCGGAGATATCTTGCCTTTTTCCTTTACTCAAACCCTGAGGATGGCTCTATTTATGGGCTCCTTGAGCCTAATGGGTTCAACTCTACAGACTAGGGAACTAACCCCTTTCACTCAGGTGACGGTTCGCTCGGGAGACACCCTTACTGGAATTGCCCGTCGAATGAACGTAAGTCGGAAATCTATTATGGATCTCAATGATGGGCTGGACCCAAGTCACCTGAAAATAGGACAAAAAATTAAGATCCCATCAAATTCTAAAAGATCAATCAAGACTAGTAAAAATCAGTTTTCTATAGTGCCCTCGAAGCAGTCTCTTCCCTCTCTGCCCAGTAGTGAAATTTCTCCACGGCTTGTCTCTATTAACTTACTGGGTGTGGCTCCCATTAATTCAGAGTCAGATCCTTCGTTGACCTTCTCTCGTCGCTTGGTGGCCAAAATAAAAAATGTAACCTTGGACACGGTAGATCTTCTGTGGCCTGTGGAAACGAGATCAATCAGTTCTGCATGGGGTCCACGCATTCGCTCGGCCACAGTGAAACTTGCCAACGGACTCAAAAAAAGGATTCGCTATCAAGGCAGTCATCAGGGAATCGATCTCACCGCTCCGACGGGAACTAACGTGTATGCGGCGCTCGATGGAACTGTGGAACGAGTGGGTCGAGACCGAAAACTCGGTAATTACATCGTTATCAATCACGGAAATGAATTCGAGACCATTTACGGACATCACAAAAGAAATCTTGTCCAAAAAGGCGATGAAGTTGTTCGCGGTCAAAAAATTGCTGAAGTGGGTCGAACGGGTAATGCAACGGGTCCCCATCTTCATTTTGAGTTTCGCGCTGAAGGTATTCCTCAAAATCCATTACCGTATCTCAATGATGAAGAAGAAATACCGAGCGAGCTCCAAGTTCGAAATGCTGAAATCGGTAGAAGTACAAAAAAAAGCAACTTTTAATGAACTCTCGGCATCTTACTTGTAAACCATGGGATCGGTCTTAAAATGAATACGGTCTGTATGTTAGCCTAAGTATTTAGTTCTACTCACTAGGTGTGTATGATCCAGAGAAATTCTAAATTTGATTACTGCAACTTTGTATCTTTTCTTCTTGCGGCACTGCTTCTTACTGGTTGCTCAAAGGGTTCGAGTTCTGATTCAGATTCAACCCCGCCAGCACCCACCACTAACATCAGTGGAACAGTCACCTTTACCCGCATTCCACTCCTGAAAAATGCATCGGGTGTACCCACGGGACTTGAAACAGATTCTGAAAAATATCTCACCGCCCAACCAGCAAGAAGAGTTAATGTCCGAGCCTATCAATACACTACAGAGACTCCCGCGACAGGTGCCTCTATTAATTATTGGAAACTTATTTCGAATACCTATACTGACCTCTCGGGAAAATACGCCTTTACTCTTCCTCAAGGCAAACCCCTGATGGTTCAGCTTACTTCTGAGTTTACCCAAGGAAATGTTGATCCCGTAAATCTCATTGGGGATCCAAATGGCATTCAAAGCTCAATACCGGCCCCCAAAAGGCTTCGCTATACTTTGCGAAAAGCTGTTGATGGAACTCCGGCAACGTCCACAAATCTCTTACCGTCTTCAAGTCCGACAACCACGACAGCAACGGTTGATTTTACGGTGGGTTTATCTGACAAGTGGATCTTGTCTGATGTCTCTACAGATCCTTCGACCGGTATTGCTTCAGGACTCTCTTCTTCAACAATGGAAGCAGTAGGGTCGGGTAGTCGCATCTTAGCCATATTGGATTCCATCTATAAAGTGGAGAATCTATACAGTTCTTCGGTTTCATCAGAGGTCTTGGATCTTCACTATCTTCCAGGGCGTAGGGAAGCCCGAGGAAGTTATGTAGACTACAATCAAAATAATTATCCAATCGCATCAACCGGAAACAACTCTGCTTTTAATGCAAGTACCGGACGCCTTCATTATTTTGGCACTCTCGGTGGTTCAGTAAGCAATGATGATGCGTGGGATGAATCCGTCATTATGGGTTTAGTAGCCCGAAATATGATGTTCAGCTATATGGCATTGGGTACCAACTTCATGAAGGGCATCACACCAGTGATGCCGACCTTGCCAGAAACGCTTACTTTGACCCATCTTCATCCTATGCTGGCATACCTTCAGGGTCATGCGGATTTGATGATAGCCTCCACTCTGACTTCTCCTTATTTCTCAGATACTTTTTTAGGGGGAATTACAGTTCGCGATATTCGAAATATTGGTGGACTCTCCTCCAATGACAGAAGTCCTTATTCGGCCCCAGTCATTACTGCACTTGGTTGGGAAATTCTTCTCAAGGGGAATTCTATAACTTCTCCAGGAAGCCCTTCAGATTGGGCTAAATTAGATTCAATTAAGACGCTTAAGTATTTCTTTACATCGTTTGACTCGCTTTCACAAGATTGCCCTAACATCTATCGACAATTATCTCGTCTCCAAGAGGTTAAAACTGCTGCCGATTCTGTTGATCTTGCATCCATTTTCACCGATAGTGCCCTGACATCCCTTCTTGGTCCGTTCAACATTGTATGGCCACGTCCAGTGATTAATACAATTCCAGTCATCCGTTTCGTCCAAGACTATAGTTCCATTAATTATATTTTTGGGACTCCCACGACCTTACCTTCAATTTCTTTTACAATGGCAAATGCACAAAGTTTAAGCGGTATCTATCCTAATGCGTCTGAGGGTGAAATCGCCCTTGGTCGTCTGGCTTTATCAAAAGATACTGCATACTTTCTGACGGTGAATTCCTCTATTGCTTTGCCCTCCGGATCGATCACCCTTGATATCCCCACGGCGGGCTATAAATACACTTATCCTGGAACCACGAATCCCACTCGGATTGTCCTCAGGGGTAATAGTGCGAATGCCGTTATTCATACTTTTTCATTTCGTATCAATAGTCCTCTCACGACTCTCCCGGCACATACCGTGACGGTGACTTTAACCCCAACGAACTGATGAGTATGCTGCGGGCAGCCTCACAAGCTCTTTCGAAGCGAATACCCTTTATTCCCGAAGCTGCCATTGTTTTGGGATCGGGTTTGGGCTCACTCATGAAGAGTACAGAAGCTCAAGAAGGAGTTCTAATAAGATTTAGCGAGCTCCCTGGATTTCCTGAGCAGACGGTGGAAGGTCATACCGGAGAAATGCTGTTTTGTGAACTTGAGGGAAAAAAAGTAGTTCTTCAATCAGGTCGATTTCATTTCTATGAAGGTCATCCGATGTCGATAGTCACCGCCCCTATGTATTTATATGCTTCACTAGGCATTCAAATGGTGCTTCATACCAATGCTGCAGGAGCGATAAATCCCTCGTATCAAGTGGGTGAATTGATGATTATCAAAGACCACATTAATTTCACAGGAACGAACCCTTTGTTGGGACCTAATAATTCAGTAGGCCCACGATTTCCAGACATGTCTAATGTTTACAACCCAGAATTGCGCAAACAAATACAATCAGCTGCCTTGAAGGTTGGAAAAAAAGTTCAAGAAGGAGTTTATATTGGCGTATTGGGCCCTTCTTACGAAACACCAGCTGAAATACGTGCTTTTCGAACCCTAGGAGCAGATGCGGTGGGTATGAGTACGGTCCCTGAGGTGATTTCGGCAGGTCATGCAGGGTTGAAAGTTGCAGGTATTAGTTGTTTATGCAATATGGGTGCAGGGATGCTCCCCACCCCCCTGACTCATCACGAAGTACTAGCAGCAGGCCAACAAGCCGCCCATGATTTTCAGGCTGTTGTTCGTCAATTTATACGGGATCTTGTTATTTAAAATCATTCTTCAGCATCATCCTTTCGCAGTTTCTCAACCACTCTAAGATCTTCAAGGGTGCTGGTATCTTGATGAGAGTCTTCTCCTCGGGCTAAATCCCTTAGTAAGCGCCGCATAATCTTCCCACTCCGTGTTTTGGGAAGCCCTTCTGCAAAGCGAATTTCGTCTGGACGAGCTAAGGCTCCAATTTCTCGTGTGACATGGGCCTTTAACTCTTCTTCGGTAGTAGTCATTCCTGATTTGAGGGTTATGAATGCAACAATCCCCTCACCTTTAATTGCATCGGGTCGACCCACGACCGCTGCTTCCGCGACACAGGGATGGGCTACAATTGCACTTTCAATTTCAGCGGTTCCCAGTCGATGTCCTGAAACATTGAGGACATCATCGACACGACCCATGAGCCAAATATTTCCCTCGCTATCACGACGAGCTCCATCGCCGGAAAAATAAACCCCTTTTATTTCGTCATGATAGGTCTTCTGATATCGCTCATGATCGCCCCAAATTCCTCTGAGTTGAGAGGGCCAACTTGACGTGATCACGAGGAATCCAGACTCTTGAGAATGGCCATCACGGTCTTGAATGTCGATTTCAATGCCGGGTAGGGGCTGAATAGCACTGCCTGGAATGGTGGTGTGAACCCCTGGTATTGGAGCAATCATCATTCCACCTGTTTCGGTTTGCCACCACGTATCGACAATCGGACATCGACCCCCGCCAACTTCTTGGTAGTACCAAAGCCAAGCTTCGGGGTTAATCGGCTCACCTACGGATCCCAACAGCCTCAATGAGGACAAATCATGTTTTTTAAGGTAATCCTTACCGTGCCGAATAAAAGTTCGAATCGCCGTTGGTGCCGTATAAAAAATAGAGATCCGATATTTTTCAATGAGTGACCAAAAACGGTCCGGTTTTGGGTGAACCGGATTACCTTCATAGATAAAAATCGTTCCGCCCTCTTGAAGGGGCCCGTAAATAACATAACTATGGCCTGTGATCCAACCTACATCCGCCGTACACCAATATACATCGCTAGGTTTTAAATCAAGCACCCATCGAGTGGTCAGCTTCGCCCATAAAAGATAACCCGCTGTCCCGTGCTGTATCCCCTTAGGTTTTCCAGTTGACCCCGATGTGTACAGCAAAAATAAAGGATGTTCAGCGGAGACGGATTCTGGATAGCTCTTAGATAAATCGGCTTTGGTTAAAAGATCTGACCACCAATGATCTCGTTGGGGATCCATTGAGACCGTTTGCCCTGTTCGTTGAACGACGATAACCTTCTCGATAGTGGGCGACTGTGCTATCGCTTGATCTGAGATATTTTTAAGCGGTAGGGCCTCACCTTTACGCCATCCGCCATCCGCAGTAATGAGTAATCGGGCACCTGCATCATTAATTCTATTGGCGAGTGATTCAGCAGAAAAGCCTGCAAACACGACTGAATGAGTGGCCCCCACGCGTGCGCACGCTAACACGGTAATGATCATTTCGGGTATCAGCGGGAGATAAATAGCCACTCGATCCCCTTTTTGAATGCCCAAGTTGCGAAGTGTGGCGGCCAGCTGATTCACTTGCATGAATAGATCTTGATAAGTGAGACTTTGCTGATCGCCCGGCTCACCCTCAAAGATCAGTGCTGTCTTTTGGGCGGTGGGGGTGTGGATCCATCGATCTAAACATTGGACGGATGCATTGAGATAACCATCCTCGAACCAACGAGGATCTTTAAACGTTCCACTATAAATCGTTTGGAAATCGGTATCCCAAAGGAGCTCTTCTCGCGCTAGACGCCCCCAAGTCCCCAGGCGGTTTTCTTTGAATTGATTAATTAGAAGCGTGTGTGTTTGGCGCGATAGATTTGAAGTTCTTTGGAATACATCCGAAGGATAGAAACGACGCGATTCTGAGGACAGACTCTCAAGATCAGACACGCACAAGTCCTATGAGAATCTACATTTTAGAAACGGTTTCGAAGTAATGCGCAAAGGCAGCCATGCCACCACCTGCCTGCTCCCAATCATAATTTTCGTTGGGGGCATGGTAACCGTGGCTTGGAAGAGAAAGTCCAAGGAAATAAACCTCTGACCCTAGAACGTCTTCCATGGTTTTCACGGCACCAATACTTCCACCCTCTCGAGTGAAAACACAGGTTTCACCAAAGGCAAACTGATAGGCTTCTCGAATCGCTTGGGCATAAGGACCCGCGACATGTCCTTTGAAAGGAGCAAGTCCGTGTTCCTCGTGAATGACGACGTCAGGGTTTTTTGATTTTACAAATGCATGAATACGGGCCATGGTGGTTGACTCATCCATCGCAGGCACCAAACGACAGGAAAGTTTAATTTCAGCTCTCGGTGCTACCGAACTCTTAATGCCCGGCCCCGTGTAACCTCCAACTACACCATGAACCTCCATGGTCGGCATTCCCCAAACCGAAGTTAAAATCTCAACTGGATTTTGGGTTCGAATTCCTTTGAGTTGATGGTCTTTCATAAAAGTTTCAGTGGTGAATCCACTTACTCGCCACCCCTCCAACTCTTCAGCGGAAGGGGGAATCACCTCATCATAGAATCCGGGGATCAAAACGCGACCCGTGTTCCCGTCCACCATTTGTCCTACTAGGGTAATTAATTCACTGATAGGGTTGCGAGCCGCCCCTCCTACTACGCCGCTGTGAAGATCATGATCCGCCGTTTCTAAAGTTAATCGAAAACCTTTTAGGCCCCGCAATCCAGCCGGTGTGCTTGGCTTACCTCGGGTAATCCAAACCGTATCGCTGACTACGATGGCATCTGTTTTTAATTTGTCCTTATGTTTTTTCAAGCCTTTCTCAAAGTTAGGGGACCCAATTTCTTCCTCGAGTTCCCATAAGAAATGCATATTAATGGGAACACCAGCACGATGTGCCGCAACCGCACCAAAAAAAGCACTTAGGGCAGGGCCTTTATCATCCGTGCTCCCGCGACCTCGGTATGTATCTCCTTCGATGGTGAATTCAAAAGGCTCGGCAGTCCACTCGGGCTCGTTTGCAGGTTGCACATCCATATGGTTATAAACCGTTATCGTTTTATCAAAGTCCTTACTGAACCAACCGTGGATAAGAGGGTTACCGGGAGTATCTAATATTTCTGCATGTCCCCCGTATCGCTCAAAGAGACTCTTGGCGGCCTGAGCGCAGCGCTGAATATCTTGATCTTTGGTGGGGTCCGCGCTGATGCTTGGGATTTCTACCAAGGTCTTAAGCTCTTTTTCAAAAGTAGTTCGTTGAGATTCTGCAAAAGCCTTAAGACTTTGTCGCGTTAGTAATTGCTCATTCATGCTGTCTCCCAATAGAGTAATCAAAGAGGGTAGGGCCCGGCTTGACGAAGGCCTGTCCACTCAGGCAATCCCAAGGCAAGATTCATATTCTGAATAGCTTGGGCGGCCATGCCTTTACCTAGATTATCAAGAGCGACCATAATCAACACCTTATCGTTTTGAGTAATGACGCTAAGGTCTACAAAATTTGAACCCACGGTGCTGAGAATACGGGGCGTTCCCTCAACATAGCGTATAAAAAATTTATCTTTATAAAAATCCCTAAAGATCCCTGGAATGTCTTGATCTTTCATAGAGTCGTTCTGAGTAAGCTGAATAGTGGCAAAAATACCTCGGACCAAAGACGAGGAATGAGGAACAAAAGAGAGCCTAGGCTTCCATCCTTTCTGAGCACAACTGTGAAGTACTTCTTCCTCATGTTGATGGGAGAGCATTTTATAAGCTCTAAAATCATTCGATCGTGTGGGATGGTGGGTTGTTGAACTTGCAGAGGCGCCGGATCCACTCGATCCTGTTACCGCGCTCACAAAAATTTGATCAGGACTATACGGAGCCAGCGGTAGCATTCCTAATTGGAGAGCAGTTGCAAAGCAACCGGGGTTAGAAATTCTACGAGATCCCCTAATCTGATCCGCATTAATTTCCGAAAGCCCATATACGAAACCTGGATGAATTCTAAAGTCATGTGATAAATCGATTAAAAGAATACGTTCTGATAGCCCAAGCCTTTTCCATTCATCTTCAAGCGAAGGATACTGGCCTTTAAATTCACCATGGGGCATACTGGCAAAGACTACTAATGCTTTCTCGTTTTTATATTGAGCCCAATCTATGGTTTCTAAAAATAATTGATCCACAATTCCTAAGAGATTCGGGTGAATGGATGAGACAGGTTTTCCTGCATTCGTCCGTGACGTACCTTCGATAGATTCAATGGTGGGATGTTGAGAGAGCCAACGAAAGAGTTCTCCCCCACCGTAACCCGAAGCCCCAAGGATGATTGACTTCATGAAGCTACCTGAGCAGTTGGATAGCAAATATTAAATACAAGATCGCCAAGGGCTTTGGGATTACTTCTTGCATTTCGAGCCGGTATTTGAAGCGATTCGACAAATCGCTCCCCAACTCGGTTATCCGTGACCGGACCGGCTACGATATCGACCTTAATTCCAAACTGTTTTTGGAGAGTATCGATACCTCCCAAGGCGCCAACGGGGTCGTTAGCGCAAAGAATAAAAGCCGAACTTAATCTATTAAGATCGGGATCGCTGAGAATTGACTGAACTCCGTACTCACCCAAAATGCCATCGCCAGTTTCTGCTACGATGAGATCAACATCCATTTCAGACATTGCCGTTAATAAGGTTTTTGCCGTTGCAGCCGCAGTATCTTTTGAAGTACATACAATGCCCGCGTCAGTAAAGTCTAAAATTTCAGATGCCCCATAGTCCCGCATGCTCAGGATATCTCGCTGAAGTGAAACGCCGGTGAGTTTAACTCCACCAATTCTAAGCCCCCGTTGTGAAAAATTCCGAATCACAGCACAGCAAGCGGCAGTTTTTCCTGCATTCATACACGTTCCAGCAATATAGACCACCGGACATCGCACCGATGGATCCCTCAGTGGGAGTGCGCCCATTGAAATGTGGGCAGGTTGTCCTATGCGGGATTGAAATTCTGGGAATTGCATTACTTGCCCAAGTACCTCCAGTCGAAACGGAGCCCCAACATCTGGGTTATACGATTGGCAAAGTCCCATGACGCCCCCCATATTCAACATATGAAGGGTATCTCCGACCCTCAACTGTGTAGGCATTACTCCTTCATAACCATGGAGCGCATTGCGATGGCCTAAGGCGCCTACGACGAGATCACCTTGATGAAGGGTAACCAGTCGTCCATGGGGATCTTCGAGTTGATTGTATGTGGATTTCTCCCCATGTATACGGCAAGCTATGACCGAACCCGGTTCTATATAAAACTGATCCGAAAGCGTTAGTGATCGACTAAGTTTCAAATTGCGTGTGACCGAGCCAATTTTATCAACGTGAATTCTCATTAAGACTCCTGATTATGTCGAGTTTCTACATGATGATGAAGTTGCTGAGAAACCCCAAAGATTTTAGTAAATCCTAAAGCATCCGTATGTGACCAAAGTGCGTTACTCTCTCCGTACTGGGCCAACTGAGAATTCATCAGTGAAAAAGGCGACCGACAGCCTAAAACTGAAAAAGCCAATGGCTCAATTTTTAAACGTACTTCTCCCGTAACACGCTCTTGGCTATGGCCTAAAAAAGATTCAAGATCGCGGCTGAGTGGATCTAAAAAATATCCCTCGTGGAGAAGTGAGCCATAAAGATTTCCCAAAGTCTCTTTCCAGAAAAGTTGCTTTCCACTCAAGACGAGTTTTTCAAGTTCACGATGGGCCGTAATCAAAAGATAGGCAGCCGGTGCTTCAAAACTAATCCGCCCCTTAATACCTAATATGGTTTCTCCTAGATGAGTACCGCGCCCGAGTCCCAAAGAGGATCCTAAACTATTCAAGGTCTTTATCAATTGAACAGGATTCATTGCTTGATGATTCACTTGGGTGGGCACACCTTTCTCAAAAGTGATATGTAGTTCTTGTGCGGGTTGTTGTCTCGAAATAGCCCCTTTGGGAAAAGCACTTTCTGGAAGAAAATCCCACGACGATAAGGTTTCTTTACCTCCAATACTGATTCCCCACATACCTTCATTAATAGAATAAGTTCCTGTTTTAGCTGGAATATTGACGCCATGCTGAGCCAGGTATGAAATCTCTTCTTGTCGAGATAGAGAGAGCTCTCTGATGGGGGTATGGATAGTGGCTTCCGGATACAGGGTTCTGAATGCTACATCAAAGCGAACTTGATCGTTGCCCGATCCCGTTGACCCATGCGCGAGAGCGCCCACTCCAAGTTTCTTGGCAAAAGTGACCAGACTGCGAGCCTGACATACGCGCTCAGCTGAAACAGAGAGGGGATACACCTGGCCGCGAAGTACATTTCCGAAAATAAGAAATTTTAAATAATGCTCAAAGAGATCATTTTGAGCATTGATAAGCGTGTGAGACTTGGCACCTAGAGAATGAGATAGATTTTGAATACGTTCAATTTCTTCCGGAGAAAATCCCCCTGTATCGACCGTTGCAGTATGAACTTCGTAACCTTGCTCTTTGAGATAAACCAAGCAAAAAGTCGTGTCTAGTCCGCCCGAGAATGCCAGCAGTACCTTAGGTGAGCTCATACGCACTCCAAGAGTTGAGTGAAGAGGATTTCGAGATGATGCCGGGTCCCATTGTTCCAGGAATGTAAGGTGTCTAACTGTTGATTGCAAAGCTGACGCTCATGACTGAAGTCAAGATGAATCTGGTGAAGATACTTCTCTGGTGCTTGTGCCTTAAAGGTCCCGTTTAAAACTTGGTCACCAACCTGTTGATAGGCCTCCCTAAAGGGCAGACCCTTTTGAACTAATTGATAGGTCTCATGGGTTGCAAAAAGATCCGGGCTACAAGCGTTTTTCATTCGAACGTCGTGAACTTGTAAATGTTTTATAAGTTCGGGAGTAATCTGAACGATGGCTTGAGCTAATCCAAAAGAACGAACTAAATAAAATTTCTGTAGCTGACTATGGCGATGATAACTTGAGGAGAGACCAGTCGAGATGTTCTCTAGGGTTATTCGGAGGCCTCGAATCTCAGAACAACGCCCACAAGCCAATTCTAAAACATCCGGGTTTCTTTTTTGTGGCATGATGCTGCTGCCGGTCGTAAAAGCGTCAGGTAGCGAAACAAATTGATACTCTTCTTGTGAAAAAATAGACAAATCAATAAAAAGTTTCTCAAGAATATGGGTCATCTGGTTGATCCAATGTAAGAAATCCAGTTGGCAGCGACCTCGGCTTGACATCACATTCAAAGGATTCCGCTGGACCTCATCAAAACCTAATAATTCTGCTACAAAAGGTCGATCGAGGGGGATCGGGCTACCAAACCCTGCTGCAGCACCGAGGGGTGAGCGATTAAGTTGACGATATAAATCTTTACCCATAGACAGCACCTCAGTGAGGCCTTCTGCGTAGGAGGCTACCCAAAAACCAAAGGTGGTGGGCATCGCCTTTCTTTGATGGGTGTACCCCGGCATCAGTGCTGATGCATAGCGATCTGAGAGGGAAGATAATTGTTGGACTAACACATAAAGATCGTGATGAAGTTCGAGAAGCGAATGGCGCATCCATAATCGCTCAGCCAATAAAACCTGATCATTACGGGATCGTCCTAAGTGTATCTTTTTACCCGTCTCTCCTAGTTTTTCCGTCAATTGAATTTCAAGAAAGGAATGCCCATCTTCATAACCCTTTAGATCTGGGAGATGAACTGCGAATTGATTAACGAATTCCCCCAATAATGTCAGAATCTCACGGGTTTCTTGCTGATTTAAGTGCCCAAGATGATGAAGTTGACGAACATGCGCCATGGTTCCCCAACAATCAAAGGATAAAAAATTAGGATCAATGAGTGGATCTTCACCAACTGTAAAATTCGAAATTTGTTCATTCGTTAAAAGACCTTTCTTGGACCATAAGGGTTGAGGTGTCATACGGATGCCTTTTCGAAGAAATGAAGAACGGTATCTCGGTAGAAACAAATTCCTTCTTCCAGTTCACTAAGTAAAAGGTATTCATCCGGCCGATGACTTCTAAAGGTGTCACCGGGTCCTACCTTGACTGCAGGAATATCTTTTAAAAATGCCCAATCAGAGGTGGTTGCCGAACTAGTGGGAGCCTCTTTCTTGGCTGCTTTGAGGGCCGCCATGACGATAGGATGTTGGGGATTAGTCCACTTAGGCAGATATCGATCTGAATGGATTGTAACTTCGCTTTCAAGGTGACTTTGAATTAGGTGAGTCAAGGCCACGTGATCAGATTCTGGGTTGGTACGAATATCCAAATAGAATTCACAATGATCAGGAATCTGATTTCGCTTGAGCCCACCTTGGATTTGGGTTACATGTGCTTTCATCATTCCCAAGGTAGGGTGAGAAGGGAGAACCAACTGCTCAATTTTTACAATATCCCGAGAGGCTTTGGCGATGGCGTTTTCCGTGCCTAACATTTGAGCGTTTGCAACGTGTCCGCTCATGCCTCGAGCCGTACATTTAAGAATCAAAAGTCCACGCTGCGATGAGACTACGCGAAGACCGGTTGGTTCTCCGACTACAGCTGCCTCGAGGGGACCTAATTGAGAGATGATCGTTCCCAGTCCTTGGCCTCCCGTCTCTTCCTCGCAGGATAAAGCTACTAAAACTCTTCCTGATTGAAAATGGTCCTGCTTGAGACGTAGGGCAGCAAAGATAATGGCGGTAACAGCTCCCTTGGCATCGTTAGCGCCTAGACCTGTTAATCGGGATTCTCTCCACTCTGGCTTAAAGGGGTCTGAAACCCAATTAGCATTGGGAGGAACGGTATCGATATGCGAATTAAGCAACAGTGTAGGTCCGGAAACAGATCCCAGGGTGAACCAAATATTGTTACCTGCGCGCTGAGGACTAAATCCTTGAATACTTAAAAAAGCTTCCAGGGCATCGGCCAAGGACTTCTCTTGTCCAGAAAGACTGGGAGTTCCAACAATGGCCTTAAGAAACTCTGCGGAAGAAATTCCAGGATAGAGACTCATCATGATGCCCCTTGACTCACGGGACCTAGTATCATCGTCCCGCTGCCTTCATTTGTGAAGACTTCAGTCAATAAAGCATCAGGAAGTACGCCTGAAACCAAATGAATTGCGCTGACACCCAAACCTAAAGCGCGTTTAATAGCTTGAATTTTGGGGCGCATTCCTCCTGAGATAACCCCGTCTACCTCGAGGTTATCTAATTCATGAAAAGTAATTTGAGAAATTAAAGAAGAGTGATTATGAATATCTCGAAGCAAGCCGGGGACAGAAAGTAGAAAAAAAAGTTTCTCTGCTTGAACCGCACAAGCAATTTCGGATGCGATTGTATCCGCATTGGTATTGAACATATCACCATGCCGATTACCTGTAATCGGAGCGACCACGGGAATTATATCTTGGTCTAAAAGATGAAAAAGAATTTCTGGGTTCACACGATCAACGTCCCCAACCCATCCAAAATCAACCATCTTCTCCTCGGCATCACCGTCATCTTTGATGGCCAAGGGTGGTCGTTGATGAGCCTCAATCATTTGCCCATCTAATCCGGTGAGGCCGATTGCCGTGATGCCTAACGACTTAAGATTTTGGAGAACTAAAGGCTGGACTTGCTCGGTGAAGACTTTAAAAGCGGCTTGCAGAACCTCGGGGCTTGTAATTCGACGACCTGCCACTTTATGAATGGGGATATTGAGGCGCTGACATTCTAAATCTAATTCAACTCCTCCTCCATGGACCAGAATAATGCGAATAGAAAAACTCCAAAGTAATGCGATCTGCTCGCAGAGCGCACCCCGTGTTTTTGGGTCTGTTAGGATGTCACCACTTAGTTTAATAACAAAAATCTTATGCCGAAACCGACGTCCGTATGCGGCTGAAAATTTGAGTAACTGATACGGATTTTTATCGAACATGAACTGAGCCTTTAAGAATGTGATAGTAAGAAATGAATTAGGGCCCGCTGGATGTGGAATCGATTCTCTGCCTCATCAATCACTTTGCATTGGCGACTGTCTAAGATAGAGTCGTGCACCTCCACATTTCTTCTAACAGGCAGACAGTGAATAAAAATTGATTTCGGATCAGCTAGTTTGAGATGTCGCTCATGCGTCATCCAGGATGTAAGGGTATCCAGGGGAGCGGCCAGCGGAGAGGATGGCCCCCAAGCTTTAGCGTAGATGACCTGTGTATCTTGAATAGCGGAGTCAAGATTATGACTAAATCGAATCCGACTTCCGGATCTTTGGGATAGGTTCTGAGCTTCCTTAATTACAGAAGTTGCCAATTCATAGCCAGGGGGATGAGCCACTGTGATGTCATAGCCCATCGCTGAAGCGGAAAGCAGAAAAGAATGAGGGACTGCTTTGGGTAGAGATTTGATATGAGGAGCCCACGCCAAAGTAACTTTGGGTCTCAACTCTTCAAAGTGCTCTTGAATGGTGAGCATATCTGCTAATCCTTGGCAAGGATGCTCACGAGCACTTTCCATGCTGATGACCGGAACACTACTAAGTGATTTGAAAGCATGAATGACAGAATCTCGATCATCCTCTTCGTGAGATAGGCCTAGAGAGAAAGACCGAACTCCAACAATATCTGCTAATCGACTTATCACAGGCACGGCTTCTCGAACATGTTCGGGTTTATTACTATTCATAATGGCGCCTGATTCAATTTCCAGATTCCACGAGCCTGATCCAACCTCTAATGCAATGGCATGGCCTCCATGACGAAGCATGGCAGCTTCAAAACTTAGGCGGGTCCGCAAAGAAGGATTAAAAAAGACCATAGCCAGAATCTTATTTAAGAAAATATGATCAGGAGGAACCGTTTTCCAGATTCGGGCTTGACGTAATATGGATTGGATTTCTTCGGGAGTTAAGTCTTTGAGATGCGTGAAATGTCTCATGATTTACCCCCTAAAGTTCGTATATGCTCTACTAGTATTTCCAATGAACTTTCTCGGACATTCAAAGGTGGCATAAGGCGCAAAACATGAGGATCGGATGATCCTCCGACAAGAATCCTTTGAGATAATAAATATTCCTTGAGTTCGGACGCCCTATTCGATTTGAGACCCAGGAGAAGGCCAATACCTTTGACCTCGTCAATCAATGTATTTTTAAGTGCATTTGTTAAATACGTATGCATACGTGTCACGTGTTCCATAAGTTTTTCATTTTGAATAATATCTAGCGTTGCGATCAGCGCAGCACAGGCGATGGGACCCCCACCAAAAGTACTTCCAAGCATATGGGGTTTGACATGCTGAGCTGCGGTCTCGGTCATCATGAGGGCTCCAATGGGGATGCCAGAGGCAAGGCCTTTTGCACTGGTGATGAAATCCGGACGAACCTGAAAATACTGACTTGCAAAAGGTTGACCCAAACGGCCAATACCTGTTTGGATTTCATCAAATATCAACAAACACCCAGCCTCGGTACATTTTTGCCTCAATACAGCAAACCATTCTGAAGACGCCGTTCGAATACCCGACATGCTCTGAATCGGTTCGACAATCACGCAGGCTAAATTAGAAAAATCCAAAACTCTTAATGATTGAATATCCCCAAAAGGGAATTGATAATGTTCGGGAAAAATCGACTCAAAAGCCTCAGTAATTTTTCGATCATCGGTTACCGTCATAGCTAAAAAGGTGCGTCCATGCCAACCGCCTTGAAAACTTCCAAAAGCTTTACGTCCCGTGATTTGAAATGCGAGTTTCAAAGCATTTTCATTGGCTTCAGCACCAGAATTACAAAAAAAGATAGTATCCATTCCCGAAAAAGCCACGAGACGATCCGAAGCTTCTCGACGTATGGCGAGGTCACCTGCGGTGGAGTAAAAAATTAACTGCTTCGACTGACGATGGATAGCTTCCACCACTTTGGGATGGCTGTGACCGGTGGAACAAACGCAGTGCCCACCGTAAAGATCGATCCAGGGCTGCCCTGCATCATCAAAAATAATGTCGCCCTCGCCTCGAACCATGACGAGAGGGTAGGGGGCATAAGTGGGAAATAAGGAGGGAATCATAAGGCCTTGCATAAAAACGCATAATATTGCATAATTAAGAATGGTTTTGTAGTATACAAAAAACAAGCTTTTTATTCCAAGTTATTTTTTGAGCCCTTACCATGACTCCCGATCAGAAGATACTCAGCGTGATTTCAGGTCAAGACGTCACCAGTCAGAGTCAACTAAAGAGCCTTTTGGCGGAACGGGGCTTACACCTCAATCAATCGACTTTATCGAGACGGCTCAAGGCTCTCTCCGTTGAAAAACAACAGGGAGCTTATCGCATAGTTAATCAAGCAGGGGATTCTCTGCCCTCGGCGACCATCATTTCGGCACCCCCAAATCTTGTTATTCTGCGAACGCCTGCAGGATTTGCCGCGGCACTAGCTTATGTGGTGGATCAGCAAATCTCTAAGGATTTAATTGCCGGAACCGTGGCGGGTGAAGATACCGTAATGATTGCTATTGCCAGCCCCCAAATGTTCCAAAGCGCCGTCAGAGAAATCAAGATACTTCTCAAACTTAAGGACTGATAGTCTGACTTGAGGTGAATATGACTTCGAA